>Ga0255345_1002328_pt1 | contig 24559 bp, 21 predicted proteins | sample wastewater_treat_6_FD_192415 | JGI IMG/M metagenome (GOLD analysis project Ga0255345, IMG submission 192415) | Wastewater microbial communities from Lulu Island WWTP, Vancouver, Canada - plant20 | ecosystem: Engineered > WWTP > Wastewater > Unclassified | place: Canada: Vancouver, British...
GATAAGGTTGGGATCTTTGGAGAGGTGAGCCATAACTGCCAGCTCGATCTGTGAATAGTCGGCAGAGACAAGCAAATGCCCTGGTTCGGCGATAAAAGCCTCTCTTATTTTTCTGCCTTCTTCTTCTCGTATTGGGATATTCTGGAGGTTTGGATCTCTACTGGAAAGCCTTCCGGTTGCGGCGCCAGTCTGCACAAAGGTGGTATGAATTCGTGCTTGCGCCGTTGCTAACTCTGCAAGAGGTTCGATATATGTCGTCTTTAGTTTGGTCAAAAGCCTTTGTCTAAGAATGAGCTGAGGAACGGGATCCAAAGGTGCAAGCTTTTCTAGTACAGAAGTATCGGTGGAAAAGCCCGTTTTCGTTCGCTTTTGTACGGGTAGTTTCCGCTCGGAGAATAGCACTTCGGCTAGTTGTTTTGGAGAGGCTAAATTGAACTCATGGCCAACCAGCTGGAAGATTTGGGCTTCGATCTCTGTAAGCTCTTTCTGTAGTTCTTTGCCATAGGCACGAAGGCGCTCCGCATCGACGCGAATCCCTGTTCGTTCCATTTCAGCAAGGATTGGCAATAAAGGCATCTCTATATCATAGAATATATTATGCAGATTCTGCGTTTCAATTTCCTTAGAGAGCAATTGATAGAGCAGAAAAGAAAAGTAGGCATCTTCCGATGCATAGCGAGTTGCGGTAGCCAAAGGCACATCGGCAAAGGTAAGGCCTTTCGGTACTACATCCACATATTCTAGTCCAGAAATCCCAAGAAAACGTTTAGCAACCGAAGACAGCGAAAACGAAGGGGCCTCTGCATCCAGAACCCATGCAGCTATCATAGTGTCAAAGCAAGGCAGATTTACTTCCAGACCTGCTGTGGAGAGCACATTTATATCGAACTTTAGGTTGTGCCCAACAAGGAGCATGTGTGGCTTCTTCATGAGCCTCGATAAAGACGAAAGAGCCAGGTCCTTTGGAATGCATTCTGCATCAGGACTCTTTAGGGGCACATACCACGCCGAATCAGCATCTAGAGCAAGAGAAAAACCGACAAGTCCCGCCTTATGCACCTCTAGAGAATCGGTCTCGGTGTCAAATGCACATACAGCTCGATTAATGGCCTCATCTATAATCCTATCGAGTTTTTCGATTGATAAAACTGCCTCATAATTCGCTTGTATTCGATGACCAGGCGATAATCCTGAAGTATTATCGCTGGGCGTAATAGAAGCTTCCTTTTGAGCTACTGCTTGAGCTGCGGCTTGCGGAGAAAGCACAGCCTGCGTAGAAGACGCAGTCTGTATAGAAGAAGCAGCTTGCATAGAAGATGCAGCTTGCAACTGCTGCGCCCCCCCTGAAACTCCCTGGGGACTCACAGCCGAAGCGGATTCTTCTATAGCTATGGACTTTGCAAGCAATTGCCTACGCAATTCATCAGGAATAAGGCTCTTGATGTCTTCTTTTAAGAAAAGAGGGGCTGCTGCTTCAATATTCAAGGAGGGTTTCAATAGAACGACATCATTAGGGCAAGCAGGGACATCATAGCATAGAGATATAAGCTCTCTAGATAAGAATGCACTCTCTCTTCCTTCTTCGAGCTTCTTTCGCAGAGATTCTGGCTCTATTGTAGTCAAATTATCATATATGGCTTCAAGCGAGCCGAATTTCGAAATCAGCTTCTGAGCGGTTTTTTCTCCAATGCCCTTTACGCCCGGCACATTATCCGAAGCATCTCCTGTAAGTGCAAGGAAATCTCGGATTTGATCAGGTCTTACTCCCCATTCATTAAAAACTCCTTGGGCATCCAATTCTCTAAATGAAAAGTTTTCTGAAGGCCGAAGTGCAAATATCTCATCTCCTACGAGCTGCAATAAATCCTTGTCACCGGAAACAATAAAGCATGGTCGGCCTTCTTTCCGACATTGATTGGCCAAGGTTGCTATTATATCGTCGGCTTCATATCCTTCGCATCTAATAGCTGGCACTTCCAATGCCTGAAGAATCGCTTCTATTTTTGGGATCTGTGCTGTTAAGTCTTCTGGCGTTTTCTGCCGAGTTGCCTTATAGGTGGCAAACTGCGTATGGCGAAATGTGGGTCCAATAGAATCTAGAGCGGCTGCAAAGAGCTCCGGTTTTTTTTGTTCGAATAGAGAAAAAAGAAAACGGAAAAACCCAAACAATGCTGATACATTTTCCCGTTTGGAATTTCGTAGAGGCTTTCGGATAAAGGCAAAATAGGAACGATAAATAATTGCATAGACATCGAGGATATACAAAGGGGCTTTGTTTTCCATTTTATTCTTCCATCGTATTCTTATCTGAAACTCTTAGCTTGAGATTCTTCCCATGCTTCTATGAGCTGATAAGCTGCGTTGATTCTAGAGCTTATCTCATTTGCTTCCGCACTGTCCGCAGCGGATTGGGTATGCCGATCTGGATGATGCTCTTTTAAGAGCTTCTTATATCGCACCTTTACCTGCGCAAAAGGAACATAGGGTTCTAATCCTAGAAACCTGTAAGCTTCTTCTACAGCCTTTCTTTTGGTTTCTTCTTCAAGAGTCTCGCCCGTATCGTAAGATCGATAATTATAAGACCTCCAATTAGTTCGGGTTTTGTGCTTCTTATCTGCCTTAAATGGATCGAGATAGGATTCGAGCTCATCCCATGCGTCAGCAAGATCCGGATCTTCGAACGGCTCTGAGTCTCGAAACCTTGTTCGCCCCAAACCCTCACCAAACGTGGAGGACATCCATGCGCGAACCAGCATCTCAAGCCTATCGAATATTTGATCCACCTTATGCCTCGCTAAATCAGATTTCTGATGATAATATAGCATATTTGTATATCTTGGTGGAGGGTGAGAGACCTTGAAAATCGATAGACACAGGAAGCCATATTGTGTCATTGTCGGAGGTCTGAATTTAGATATTCAGGCTTTTTGCAACTTTGAATATCAGCCCGAAGACTCAAACCCCGGGCAGATTCATAGAAGCCTAGGAGGTGTCGGACGGAATATAGCAGAGAACCTATTTCGCCTTGGGTTGGATGTAGAACTGATAACTGTCGTTGGAGATTCTTCAAGTTGGGATAGGCTTGTTTTTAGTACCGAAAAGTTGGGAATTGGTCTTGCTCATAGCCCCCGAATTGTGAAGGCGCCTCTATCTGTTTATCTATGCATTCTAGACAGGTATGGAAACCTTATGGGCGCCGTTGCAGATATGCGTGCCATCGAGGAGATGAAAATTCATGATCTCGAAGTTCAAAAACCTTTGCTCGACTTTGCAGAAGCAATTGTGGTGGATGGGAATATTCCAAAGGATTGTATCGAATGGATCGCCGCTAATTATGGTATCTTAGAAGATGAAAAGAAATCTCATATATCTTACAAGAAGCAAAGGTCTCAAGAACCAAACGCAATTTCTAGGCCTTTGCTTATTGCAGACCCTGTTTCCACAAAAAAGTCGGAAAAATTTGTGTCTTGCTTTGGAAAATTCGACCTAGCAAAGCCGAATATGAATGAAGCTGCCAAAATTGCTGGCCTTGAACAAGATGCTTCTATAGAAGAGATAGCTTTGTCTCTAAGGGAAAAGTCTCTTCTGCCAAAAGAGCTGTATATATCTAAAGGAGGGCAGGGCATGAGTTTTGTAGGCCAGGACATTATCGAGCATATTTCATTGAGCTCTCTCGAGCTTCGCCCTCATGTGATAAATCGTTCAGGCGCTGGCGATGCAGCATGTGCAGCCCTAGTTTGGATCTCATTGCTTGAGAGACGAATAAAAGAAAACTACGAAGATAGCTCATGGTCTATTTCTCCCAGAGACAAAGCGAAACTAGCGCTGAGCGCTGCACTCTATGCCAGTGCATCGAATCGGCCAGTCAATCCTAAGCTGAATCAGCGCAACCTGTTCGAAACGACAAGAATCTGCTATCCTGAAACATTAGAGCTGATAGGTGAGCTTATCAATGCAATCCAAGCGGAGAACCACAGATGAACAAGTATCTTGATATTTCAGAAGAAGTTACTGATGCAATCAGTGTAGGAATACCCGTAGTTGCCCTAGAATCGACGATAATCACACATGGCATGCCCTGGCCGCAAAACCTCGAAACTGCGCTGGAAGTAGAAAATGCGGTTAAAGAAGAAGGAGCGATCCCTGCCACTATCGCGATCATAAATGGAAGGCTGAAAGTCGGCCTTACGCACGAAGAGCTTGTTTTGCTCGCAAATGGTTCTCTCAAGCCAATCAAAGCGTCTCGAAGGGACTTTCCTGGGCTTATAGCATTTGGGGGAAATGGTGCAACCACAGTTGCGGGAACCATGATAATCGCCGAAATGGCAGCAATCCACGTATTTGCGACAGGCGGTATTGGCGGAGTCCATCGCGGAGCGGAAAAATCCTGGGATGTCTCTGCGGACCTAGAGGAATTAGCACACACAGATGTTGCAGTGGTATGCGCAGGTGCAAAAGCTATTCTGGACCTTCCTAAGACTATGGAATACCTAGAAACTAAAGGAGTCCCAGTGATCGGTTACCGAACATCGGAGCTTCCCGCTTTCTATACGCAGCATTCGGGTGTCAAGCTTTCGCTTAGAGCCGATACTCCTCAAGAGATAGCAATGATACTTCGTGCCAAATGGGAATCTGGATTGAAAGGAGGAGTTGTCATAGCAAATCCTATTCCTTCTCAATATGCAATGAGCGAGACGACGATAGAGGCAGCAATTCAAAAAGCAATAGAAGAAGCCGAACACAAAGGGCTAAAAGGTGCAGAAGTCACTCCATATCTGCTTTCGAGAGTTGCGGATTTGACAGGGGGAGACTCTCTTGAGTCGAACATCGCGCTAGTGCTCAATAACGCTCGCCTTGCAGCCAGAATAGCTAAAGAATGAGGTGCATGACAATTTTGTGCAAAGTTAATTAAAAAGAATATGAATAATTGTATTCGATAACTGCTTATGATAGGATAAATACCACTTCGCACTTATTATTATGCCTATTTGACATTCTATGGAGCACAAATGAGAATCATAAGATGCATTTATAAAGATGCCATATATTATGGCCGCATAGAAGATGATCTGGCCGTCCTTTCGAAGGATTTTCCGCAGATTCTGATTCATGACAAGGGAAAGGAGATTTATTTCGACAGAGAAGAAGCAAAAGTTCCATTTTCCAGCGTATATCTGGAAGCCCCTTGTGTTCCTACAAAAGCCATATGCGTTGGTCTCAACTACAGAGATCATGCCGAGGAGTTCGGGCTGAAAATTCCATCGTCTCCGGTGCTGTTCATCAAACCATCGACCGCGCTTTTGGGTCCTGGAAAGCCCATACAATATCCCCGATTGTCGAAACAGGTAGATTATGAAGCCGAGCTTGTGGTTGTCATAGGGAAAATCACAAAAAACATTGACGCCAAACATGCGCTTGATTATGTGCTTGGTTATACCTGCGGTAATGATGTGACTACGCGAGATCTGCAGCCCAAGGATGGACAATGGACAGTGGCCAAATCCTTCGATACCTTTATGCCATTGGGTCCATGGATCGAAACTGACCTAGATCCATCATCTTTGAAGTTAAAAGCTTATCTCAATAATGAGCTTAAGCAGTCCTCCTCGACCTCAAATTTAATTTTCGATGTTCCTTCTTTGATAGAATATATCTCCCAGATTATGACGCTCCAACCAGGAGACGTGATTATGACGGGGACACCTTCTGGAGTAGGGTCCATGCAAAAGGGAGATCGCGTATGCATCGAAATAGAAGGCATAGGTCGACTTGAGAACACTATAGAATAAGAAAGCACCCAATTATGGCTTTATCGCGTATTTTTTCGATTTTTCTCCTTATGGCTGTTGGATATGGTGCTCGAAAGGAAAAGCTGCTCGATGAAAATGGAATTAGAGCTGTTTCAAATCTAGTACTCAACATTGCTCTTCCTTGCACAATAATCTCAAGTTTCGATAGAAGTATTCCTTTTTCCGCGGCAAAAGATCTAATCAAAGTAGCAATATATGCTATTGCGATTCATGGAATTTCTATTGCGCTTTCGGAGATTCTCTTTTCAAAAATGGAAAGAACCAAACAAAAGATCCTAATCTATGCAACAGTGTTTTCTAATTGTGGATTTATGGGCTTCCCTCTCGCCGAGAGCATTTTTGGTCATTCCAGTCTTATGTATGTTTCAATCTATGTGATGATTTTCAATATCTTCACATGGAGCTATGGGGTTGCTCTCCTGTCTCGAGGTGAAAACGGGGATCAAAGAACTAAGAAGACTCAGATAAAAGATATGCTTCTCAATCCAGGAATAATAGCGGTAGCTATAGGCTTTGTTCTTTGGATCTTGCCTTTTTCGATGCCTCAGACAATCAGCTATGCTGTAGTTCTCATTGCGAACTGTACTACGCCTTTATCTATGATCGTTGTGGGAGCGACATTGGCTAGTCTTGGTGTAAAAGGCTTGTTTTCTGGAATGGAGGTATGGATAGGATCTTTTATGAGGCTTCTGGTTTTGCCGATTCTTGTTATCATTTTTATGAAGATATCGAAGCAAAACGATTTTCCAATGCAGATAGCAAGTCTCTTAGCAGCTATGCCCGCCGCTGCTCAAACCGTTATCTTCGCAGAACGCCATGATGCAGATGTCTTGCTCGCATCGAAAATAGTCTTTATTTCCACCGTGTTATCTGCAGTTACGATTCCTATAGTAGCGCAATTGCTTCAAGCATGATTGATTGTTCGATATATGATTGGTTGAGCTTATACCCATTATTATAGAAATCAGTCAGGACGGAGGGGCTTTCGATGAATAAATCCATTAGCAAAAGCAGACTATGGATGCTAATATGGAGATGGAGAATATCCCGACCGAGGCGATTTATCTCTGGGCAGCGATTTTACTGCTACCAGCATTCATTCCTCTCGGCTTTGCTTCCCGCGATTATAAACTACGCGTAGAAGAGAATGCCGCCGTAAAAGCCGTATAGCCCTTTCTTTAGAGATATATATTATATAATCGAATTATTCATTGCGAGCATATAAAGAATCGACGATTAGCATGAATAATAAACACAAAGACGAAATGCGCCAGCTCTATACACGCTGGGGGCAAGCAATAGATAAGAACCACCCACTTTGCGAATATCCCCGACCGCAGATGAAGCGCCAGGAATGGCTATGTCTCAATGGAATATGGGAATATGCGATCCGAGAAGATGCGGAGATGGAGCCTTCAAAGTATGATGGGGAGATTATAGTACCATTTTCTCCTGAAAGCCTCTTATCGGGTGTGAGGCGGCAGTTACTGCCAGGGCAAATGCTATGGTATCGAAAAATTATAGAATTCGAGAACTCAAATGGACATCGTATACTCCTGCATTTCGGAGCTGTCGACCAATACTCCATAGTTTTTCTGAATGGAATAAGGGTAGGGGAACACAATGGGGGTTATTGGCCATTTTTTTTCGATATAACTGAGCTTGTTCGGCAAGGTGATAATACGCTCGTTATTTGCGTCAGCGATGATTCAGACACTGGAAATCAAGCCTATGGCAAACAGAAGTTGAAATGCGGAGGCATCTGGTATACGGCACAGAGTGGTATATGGCAGACGGTATGGTTGGAATATGTGCCTTTCGAATACCTGCGCAGTCTACGCATCACACCATCTTACCATGAATCAACAGTTGATTTTGAACTCGATTGGGTTGGGGAGGTATTTCCGGAGAGCATCATAAGCATCTATGCAGATGGGAAATTGGAAACCGAGAAGTGTTTTTGCAGCCAGAAAGTGACAGTGAAATTGGAGAGTTTTCGAAGTTGGAGCCCGGATGATCCTTTTCTGTATACAGTGCGCATCACTCTAGGAAAAGATAGTGTGGAAAGCTATTTTGGCATGCGAGAGTTTTCCATCATACATGACTCAAATGGTCACGCCAGACTAGCATTGAACGGAAAGCCAATTTTTCACACTGGTCTATTGGATCAGGGCTATTGGAGTGATGGACTTTACACCGCACCGAGCGATGAAGCGATGATTTGGGAACTGACAGAGATAAAGCGGATGGGCTTTAATATGCTGCGTAAGCATATCAAGATCGAACCACTGCGCTGGTATTATCATTGCGACAGACTAGGGCGTGGCAGCACGGAAGGGCGCGCAATATTTGAAGCCGACATGAAAAACACGGTGATGTTGCTCTATAACACCGTGAGCATTGCAGTATGGGTTCCATTCAACGAAGGCTGGGGTCAGTTTGACGCTTGTCTCATAGCAGAGAAATTGCGAAAGATCGATTCCTTACGACTTATCGATTCGGCAAGCGGTTGGCATGATCAGCATTGCGGAGATTTTCAAAGCCGTCATATCTATTACAAGAAATATCGCCTAAAGCCCGACAATTATGATCGCATTCATGCTCTTACAGAGTTTGGAGGATATAGCTGTCCCACTGAAGGACACATGGCTTCAGACAAGCTATTCGGTTACCGCATGTATGTTGATCCACAGTCGCTTACCACTGCTTTTGATGCCTTGTATCGCAGTGAAGTGCTTCCTTCGGTGAAGCTTGGATTATCAGTCTCTATCTATACACAAGTGAGCGATATAGAGGATGAGATCAATGGGCTTTTTACTTACGATCGAGCTGTAATAAAGCTAGATTCCAGAATTGTGAGCCAAATCAATTTAGAACTGCAGAAAATTGGAGGATGACTATTAGCCCATGGCTTTTTTCTTGAGCCAGGAAGGCTGAAGAAGGCTTTTGGAAGAAGGCTTTTGAATTTTCCAATTTATGCAACCATCTGCTTTGCCTTGTTGCCGAGATTATTCTTCTTGAGATTTTCATTAAAGAGATCGATGAATGCAAGAAATAGATCAATTGGGGTCCCTGGCCCTTTGCGCTCTAATCTAAAGAAGCAATCGCAAATCAATTCGAAATCAAAATCATGGATAGAGCTTTCATCTTTACTCATTATGCCTGTGCGTACTATCTGATTTTATATCCTATGTTTATTCCGAGGTCTGGGATTAGCATTTGCCCATCAATATTGATATATCGTCCACCCAATGTCGTATTTATTACTAATCTGTCCTTTATCAACCATTGATATCCAGCATTTGCCGAAATAGTATAGCCAGATATATTGGAATCAAATGAATATACTATCCCAGGAATGATTCCAATTACAAAACCTGCATGTCCTTTTTTATTTGGATGCAGTGTTATGCCCAGCTCAGCTAATATCATCAATCCATAATGTGACGTTTGTACATTGCTAGTATAGATAACTACAGTCGATGGATTTGCGCCAAGAAAATCATTTAGCATTATTTCGCAATATACTGGGACAATTACCAAAGCGCTATTTTTTGAACAAGATATCGCGCTCAATGTAAGATAAGCAAGATTAGTCGTCAATGTTGTACTATATGCTGCTTCTTTTTCCTGACCATAAAAGGCACTTATAAAAATAGCCAATAATAAGCAAGTTATTATTCTTCTTATTGTTTTCATTACATACCTTTATTAATTTTATGGCTAGTCACAGATGGTGATCTTCCAAAAAGAATAAGCCCCGCTTTTATGTTTTCATTCATATGGATATCAATATTAGTTGCCTGATATTAAATTATCGATCCTTTTTCTGTAAGAGCCGACTCTGTTTGAGATCATTGTAAGGATAGATTTTGTTTATCGTATTTTTTCGATTTTTTCTCCAACCAATGTAGTATCGATGGTCTGCATAAGGCGATTGGTATATGGTATATGCTTAGTTTTTTCTTGATAATAGCTTTCCATTGTGCAAATGAATGATTCTGGAACTTTAATATTTCTTGTGTCTTATTGGTATCATACCAATCAAGATAATATCCATTTAACTCACTTGAAAACAATGACTCTCTAGGAAAGGCGTAAACGTCAATTCTACACCGTTCTCAATAAAGCATCATAAGGGAGAGGAAATGCTCTCAATTTGAGAGATATTCACAGTGTCTGGGGAGAACAACAAAGAATGAAAACTGCTTCTATGACTCTGGAGTAAAAAGGAGAGGACTTCAATAATCAGTCGGACCTATCCTATAGGGTAAAAGCTGAAGCTTTTCCTCAAGACTCTTTGCCTTCGGTAGGGTATTAAAGAGGTAGCAGAGGTAGTGGTAGGGTTCGTGGCCATTCGCCTTCGCGGTCTCGATAATGCTATAGATACTCGCACTCGCATGGGCTCCTAAGGGGGTATTCGAAAAGAGCCAGTTCTTTCTGCCTATCACAAAGGGCCTTATCGCATTCTCCACCCTATTCGTGTCAGGCGTGAGGAGCTCATGGTCAAGATAGTGGGTTATCTTTTCCCACTGGCTGAGCGCATAGCTCACGGCTTTGCCAAACGCAAGTGTGGGAGGACTTACGCCTGCATGCGCCATAAGCCAAGAATGCATCGCTTTGAGCTTCGGAGCTTGCTCTTTTCTTTGGAGGCTAAGAAAGCTTGCAGTATCAAGAAGCCCTTCCTTATAGGACTTCCTTAGCTCAGCTTCTTTCTCATAAAGCTCACCAATCATCGAGATAAAGATGCTCGCTTCCTTACTCCCCAGCTTCTGGGCATCTATGAACTTTCGCCGCACATGGGCTAAGCATCCTACATGCGTAATCCCGGGAAAGTTTCCGGCCTCATCATAGCCAGAGTAGCCATCAGTCTGCAGGTATCCTTCGTAGTCCTTCAAGAGCCTTAAGGGAATCTCTTTTGAGCGACTCGAATGATAGTGAAAGAAGATTATTGGTTTACCTTCAGAAAAGCCTTCCGTCACCCACATGAAGTGCTTCGATTGCGGACTTGAATTTCTCTCATGCAGCACCTGCACTACTGTCTCATCCATAAGAAGCACCTGGGAAGCCTTGATATCCTCTTTCATCGCCTCGATGAGATCGCCTAAGCCTCTTCCTGCCCGTATCGCTAAGGCACAGAGCGTTGCTCGGGGTGTCTCAATCCCAAAACGAGCAAGAATCTTCTCCATACGATAGAAAGGCTCGGCATCTACAAACTTCGAGCTGAGAAAAAAAGCAAGACTATTATTGGAAAACCGTGAACCAGGAATAAACTTAACCGGCCCTGATGCTTGGATGATCGGACTCTGACAGTCTTTGCACCCACAGGGCCCATACTTCTTCATGATATACCGATTGACGATAACTTTCTGGGGAATTATCTCGAGCTCTTCTCTTACCTCTTCTCCAATCTCAGGCCTTAAGGCACCACAATGTGGACAGGTACGCTCCTCAAGCGAGCATTCACTCACAATATCTACTCGGGGAATATCCTTAGGGATTGGCTTATGTCCTCGCTTTACTCGCTCATGCGCCTTGACGGCTGTCTTGTCCTCTTGTCTGCAAGATTCTTGTGCATAAGTCTCTGCTTCATTGAAGAGCCAACCCTGAGTACTTTCTTCCTTGTGCTGCCGCTCACTCGAGGAACCAAAGAAGTGCCGCCTTAAGCTCTCGTATTTCTCTTTCCAAGAGAGAGCTTCCCTCTGAAGCGCACCTACCTCATTGTGGTGTTGTACGACAAGCGTTCCAATGATGTCTTTGAGCGCCACCACATCATCAGGTAGATGCTCCAGCGTCGCAGTATCCATACAAAGACTATAGCATAAATAGTATTGAATATCAATACTATTCCTTTAATATACCGTACTATAGTGCATTGCTCTGTGCTTTTTGAATATGTCAATTCCTACTAAAAGAAGCCGAAAGTCCTCCCTATCTGTGCGCATGACGCCACTCGTCCTCTTTGGCCAAGGAAAGTGATCTTCTTCAAGCCGCTTTGTCCAAAGGCAGAAGCCAGTCTTATCCCAATAGAGAATCTTCATCACTCTCCTTGTCTTTCCCAAGAAGACAAAGTAGTTCCCTGAGAGTAGCTCCTTCGGTTTCTTCGCTTCTGCAATCTGCGCAAGGCCATTGATCTGCTTTCGCATATCGGTGAAGCCCATCATTAAATAAATCTTTCGATTCTTCTTAAGGTACATCTTCCTATATTCCTTTCAGAATACAGGATACTCACCTTTTCTCTACCTGAGGAACGGTGCGCGTTTGACGGATACGGAAAGGCTAATCCAATTTGCTCGAATACTGCTCCAAGCATTTCTCTATTTGTCAGTTGACAACCATTTTCCTTGCCACCGGCAATAAAGCCTTTCTTTCCAGATAGTTTGCCACTATTGGCTAGATTTTCCGCTGCTGATACCAATGCGCAAGCAACATCGATGTCTAGAACTATTTCACATCGAGCATCCAAAGGCATATCAAACATAACCTGTATCATATTAATGAAATATGAAATATTGATATTGGTTGGTAAAACAGCCGCAAGTCTAAGAATGCAATATCGAGAATTCGACTGCTCTACTAGTTTTTCTGCTTCGATCTTTGTATTTGAATATGTGTCTGTTGCTACAAGGCTAGCATCCGGCTCAATCGGTGGTTGCTTATCTTGTGTTGGCCCCATTACACTTGCAGAAGAAACTTCGACAAGGACCGCCCTATCTCCAGTATTGGTCATTGCATCAAGCATGTTCTTAACGCCTATAACATTCACCTCTTTACATAATTCAGGTCTTTTATCGCTTAATGGAGGGAGAATCGCGGCTAAATGTATAATTGCATCTTGATTCTTTATTGCATCATGCACGCTATCGTAATTCCTGATATCTCCAAAAATAGTTCTTACAGATTTCTTTGAATATTGCTTTGAGAGCTTTCTTGATCGTTTACTCTCAAGATCAAAAACAGAAACAGTATGTCCACGCTTTAAGCATTCATCTATTACTGAAACGCCAATGTTCCCAAATCCACCTGTAATTAGGATATTCATTTCATCTCCATCAAAAGGCAAGACAAATAATGCTGTGTCTATTCTCAGAATCGTCAGTCTGAAATAGCATTATGGGTCGCAGCGATATAGAAAGACCTTAAAGAAACCTAATATTGCAAACGGCAATTCATGTTTGAGCTATTGTATGATTTGCGGCTTTATAAAATCTTTCAAATACTCAGATACCGATCTATTCATTTCTAAGGCGAACTCGGACATGTATTTCCTTGCGCAAAATGCCTTCATATACTCAGCATAATCAAAACAATCTTCATCATGTACTTCTTGAAACATATCTTTTATTTGATTTTCATTCATCGGTGAATATCTATTCTTTTGAACAATATATCTGCTATTGAACCTTTTTGGTTTTACTCTATTGCGTTGCTGCTCTGTCGGATATCCGAATATCAGCATGGTTATTGGGAGAGTATATCTATCGAGATTCAATAGTCTTACCGCTTTTTCTTTGTTTTCTAGGATATCACCGATATAACAAGATCCAATACCCAGCGATTCAGCGGCGATTACCGCATTTTGAGCTGCTATCAAAGCATCTTCGCATGCAAGAAGAATATCTCCAACCCCTGGTTCTCTTGCATCTATTCCCGCGAGTCTATATGCATCGTACCATTTTCTACAGTCCGCAAGAAAAATCAACACAAATGGTGCCTTTTCAATGAATGGCTGATTATCACAAATAATAGATAATTCATGTTTGATCTTATTGTCGTCTATATCAAGTATTGTATATAAGACTTGATTTCCGGCGGTTGGAGCCTGGATTGCCGCATCTATGATTAGCTTCTTATCCGATTCCGATATTTGCTTTTCTTCGAAAACTCGTATTGATTTTCTGTCGTACAACGACTGGATAATCTGATTCACCGTCAACTCCTTAACATATCGTATTTCATTTGCTCTAAGCTTTTCTATAGTTTTTATGCTTCTATCGGTCTGTATCTATTCTTTTCATAGAAACTTGTTCCAATATGGTTCTTTTCAAATACCCATAAGATGTTTTCTCTAACCCCATGCTTCTTGCCATTTTTCTCGATATTCAATTTAATCAAATGTATCTCATCCTCAATTTTCCCTTAGTTACATTTCTCCACCCTAATACCTGAAGAAGCGTGACGACAGCATTGTCTAGTCAGCGTCGTTGTTAGGCACAATTGGATTTTCCCACTTCTGAGTTGCTCAGTAATCCCCCATCATCGCCGCATCAGTGCGAACACTCCCCAGCCCAAATACTCACGAGTATAGGCGGCGTAGCGCTCGGGTTCCGAGGTAAGTGCGGCTCGAACATCTTTCGCCAATTCATCGTCTGGATTGGCTTCAAGCCATCGGCGCATGGTGAGCCATTTTGCTGCCTCGTATCTGTCCCAGCTGTCTTGATTAGCCAGAACCATTTCCACGACGTCATAGCCAAGCTGGCCAAAAAACGCTAGAAATTCTGGAAGCAGGAGAAAGTCAGAGATTGAGCCAGCAAGACAGCCCTTGGCAACATCTTCTGTCGGTGGTAATTGCCGCCAGTAGGGCTCACCGATGAGGATGATCCCTCCGGTTCGGAGGCTCTGCGCTAGAAGCTCGATGGTGCCGACGACTCCGCCAGCTATCCACGTGGCACCGACACAGGCTGCCACATCGACCTTCTTATCAGAGACATAGCCCGCAGCGTCGCCATGGATGAACTTGACCTGATCGGTCACCCCGAGCTCTTCAGCGCGGAGTTGCGCTTGCTCAGTGAATAATTGGCTCATATCGATGCCGGTGCCGATTATTCCGTAATCGCGTGCCCAGGTGCATAGCATTTCCCCCGAACCGCTACCGAGGTCGAGCAACCGCATACCTCTTTCTAGACGCAGCGCCGCTCCAAGAGTGGAAAGCTTTTCTGGTGTGAACGGGTTATGGATGCGGTGAGCACTTTCGGTGATGTTGAAGATCCGTGGAATATCCATTGCAGAAAACCTCCTTAAGGGTGTGGATAGATTATGAAATGGCAAGTAAATGTTGCTGTTAGCTTGCTAACTAGGCTTCTTGCCTTTCCATAATCTATCTAGATATCATTTTTCAAATTTTGCCAATGAATCATCAAGTTTTTTGCTAATTTCATCGTTTTGTTCATATTGCCAGAATATAGATTTCATTTTTCCTAGTTCATTCAGATGTTTTTTCTTTGTTCTTCGGTCATCAGAGAGATTCTATTTTGTTCTGTCCATAGGTAAGAAAGCCTATAAGAGGAAAATACTAATTCATTGACGACCCAGATTACGTTTTCAAATAGGATTCGGTCTCTTCCTTTGCGCCCCACAGAGTTTTTGCTTTTTTTAGTACGGCATTTTCCATATAGAGTTCGCCGATCGCCGATTGTAACTCTTTAACTTGTTGCTCGTGCTTAGCAAGTGCATCATGAGCCTTGATCCTAAGACTTTGCTTTCCGACCTTTATAAAGGTATCTACCCATCCTTGAACTTCACTTGGGGCTAGATCATTCTGTCGAGCAATATCAATGACTATGGAGCTTTGCCCTAAAACCTGCGAGTCGGCTTGTCGCAGTTTGTGCTGGAACGAAGTGACCAAGCACAAACCATACCAAGCCGGATTATCTGGTTGAATTAGTTGATAGGTTCGTCTCCTCTAATCGTTTCTCCATCCTTTCTATCGCTTTGCTATGTATCCTATCATGCCAGATAATTCGGCGTATTATTTTTCTTATTGTCCAGTCCTCTTCATCGTAATGATATAATTTATTTCCTTCTTCTGCATATTTCGTTTTCAATTGTTCCACAAATTTCACTCTGCTTATTGCTAATTCCATTCTAACATCTATTTCTTCATGTATTTGGCATAAATAGTAATTCTGTACATCGACTATGTGCTTAAATTGTCCATTTATTGTTGAATATACATCACCATAAAATGTCTTTCTTACCATTTTAGGATCTATTATCTCTTTATGTCTACATTTGTTATATAATTCTTCAGCCTTCCTTCCAGAGATTACAGCTTTGTTACACCAGTAACTAAAGTCGTTTATGTCTTTAAAATCCTCCAGTTCAATATCAAATATTACATTACTATCTGCATCTTCTACATGCAAATCACATTGTTTTATTGTCTCAACATATGATTTATTTTCATTCGTTTGTATTTCTAACCAAGCATCATAGTCTTTTATTTCTTGTGATATCTTTAATCGTGCATCAGCGAGAGTTTTTCCACGGATATAAGCTCCTGGTAAATCGATTATCCAACCAAGATACCCAAGGCTATTTGTTTCATAAAGAATATTCATAAGCTCTCATTTCTATTTCTTCTATTTTAGCGCACCGATAGATGCGTCAAGCTAACATGAGCTTAACTTTTAATTCCGTGCTTGCGAATGCGCAAGCTTTGCGCGGTGCAAGCGGTAAGATGATTTTAATGTCACGCGGTAAGGAGTTTTTAACGTACGACGGTAAGATGTTTTTTATGTCTCACGGTAAGATGATTTTTATGTTACGCGGTAAGATGTTTTTTATCTCGGACGGTAAGCAGTTTTTTACGTGAATAAAGGTGGTCTCCAGCCTAGAATGGAAAGTCGTAATAACTTTTATTCTTTGGAAGGAGACAGCCATGAGACAGGTTCAGTTACACAAAGCTATGCTCATGCAAGAAGTCCAGCAACTAAAATCGGCTAATGTGCCGAAGATCGAGGCCTATAGGCGCCTCAATGCAGAAGCCAAGAAGATATCCTGGCCTACATTCCTCAAATATTACAATGCAGACGAGGTGCCGAGTGCAAAAAGTATAAGCGGGAACTACGAAAAGCAGAAGATCTTTGACGTCGAGCCTTTTAGAAAGGAGATTATCCGCTGTCTAGAAGCAAATATAGACAACAAGGATCTAAAGGTAAGTAGCATCTACGACCTGCTAGAAGAGCTCTATGTGGATTCAGGGTGCTATACGGCCTTGCCTGGCAGCGAACAAACACTTCGAAACTACATCCATTTTCTCAAAGCTAAGGGGATTGTAAAGCTACAAGAGCCCTGCTTTAGGGAAATGGACTATGTGGATGAACAGGCTATCCCCTATGGAGAACAAGCACAACTGGATTATGGCCAAGAGCTCCTTGAGGATTCTTCTATAGTTCATTTTATCGCTTTGGAGCTAAGAAGAAGCCGTTTTCTTTATGTCCAGCCTCAGGATCATCCTTTTACCGCAGAGGAATCAGTAGCCGCTATCTACAATTTCATGGTGAGGATTGGTGGTCGCTTTAAGATGCTCGTTATAGACCAGGATCGTTGCCTTGTGTATGAACAGAAGTATGGAGAAATAACTCCTACAAGGGTATTCAAGGATTTTCTTTTAGAGCAAGAAGTGAGCCTCTATGTCTGCCGTACTAAAGACCCCCAGACGAAAGGCCAGATTGAAGACCTTGTGAAATACGTAAAGAGTAATTACTTCAGCGCAAGGCTCAAAGATGGCCTCTCAATAGAAAAGGCTATAGCTGGTATCCCGAAATGGTGTGACAGAAAGAATAATGCAATACGCTTACCATTCCACAGAATACCTTCCCTTAGCCTTAAGGAAGAAGCTCCCTACCTAAAGCCACTTGTTGCTTCACATTATTCCGAGCTCTCATGCCCATACAATATAAACAGCGTCGACAAGCTTGGATATATCACATACCTCAGTAACAAATATTCAGTTCCCAAGATTTTAAGGAACACGAAGGTAAGGACCAAGGTCTATGGAGAGAGGCTCTATGTATATGAGATGGAAACTGACAGGCTTATCACCGAGCATGTCATAAGCGACCAACAGAATAGGATCATTGCGAAGGAAGAACATAAGCGCAAGGAATCAGTATCCTGGATGGAATACAGAGATAAGCTCCTTATGGAGTTTAGCTGCGAGCACATGCCCCACTTTATAAACGGTGTTCTCAAGGAGAATCCCCGATACAGAAAGGAGCAACTAAGGGCAATCTATGACTTTCTCTTAGAAGAACACCCCTCTCTTGTATTTTTAGACAAGGTACTTGCTTTCTGTGTAGCCGATCACATCTGGCGCTATCATGTAAGCGAGTTCGAGGAAGTATTCAATAGCATGAAGAAAGAAGTCTCTAAGGACGAATCCATAGATAAGCTCCAGCAATCCTTGAGAGATAAGTTTCCCATCGAAGTAGAGGCTCGTGATTGCTCTACCTACGCTGCAAGAGTCAGACAGCTGACCATGGAGGGCTAGAGCTATGGCAAGGATACGGCTATCAGTAGACAAGATGCGGCAAGAGCTTTCTAGTTTCGGGCTTAAGAAAGCATCCTCGCTCTTGCCTGAGCTTATTACCGAAGCAGAGAGAAAGCAGAGTACCTATGGCCAGTTTCTTAGAGAACTTCTCGATAAAGAGATAGAAGCACGAAACAATAAAAGGCATCATAGGAATATGACAGCTGCCCATTTTCCTCCAAATCCAAAACCCCTTGAGGCCTTCGAGCTAGATGAGCTAGAGGCTGGAATCACAAAAAATCAGATTGATTCACTTAAGGAACTCACCTGGATTGCAGCTAACCAGAACCTCTTTTTCATGGGTCCTCCAGGACTTGGCAAAACCATGCTCGCAGTCGGCCTTGGACTTAAGGCTATCGATGCAGGCTACTCGGTCTGTTATGAACGCATGGTCAACCTTGTAGAAATCCTCGACAATGCTCCTTACCAAAAAATCCCTAAGTATAGACTTGCTAAACTAAAGAAAAGCCAAGTAATCATCATAGATGAGATTGGCTATACACCTATAACGAAGGAAGAAGCAAACAGATTCTTCAGTTTCATCTCAGAGCTATATGAAAGGTCCTCCCTAATCTTCACTACCAACAAGAGGATCGATGAATGGGCTGAGGTAATGGGAGATCCTGTGCTCACTGCTGCACTACTTGATCGCATACTCGAAAACGCTCTCTGCTTCTCGTTGAGAGGCGAATCATATAGGCTCAAAGATAAAACTCTACCAAAGGAGGAGAAAGAACCTGTGAGGGAATAAAAATCTGCTTACCGAAGCATGTAAAAAAGTGCTTACCGAAGCATGTAAAATATTCCTTACCGTACCACATAAAAAATACCTTACCGTACCACATAAAAAACATCTTACCGAAGCATGTAAAAAACATCTTGACATTAGCACCGTGACAGACTGCCGAGTCTGGTTAATGCAATTGTCCTGCCGCTAGTCTGTTTTCTCTTCTATATTAGAATATTCCATTTCTATTTCATCATGTATTGGAATCCCATAATTTCCTACTAACGGGATAGTATGTTTTAATTTTCTCGCTTTATCTATTCCATTCTTATTTATTTTATTTATTCTGAATTTTCTTCTTTGATAAAATCTTATTGCATCTAGATTGTCATTAGTTGTGATAAGCCAAATTCTTCTCCAATTCATATTTTTCATTCTACTAATCATTTCTTTAATTAATATTGTTCCTACTCCTTTATTCTTCTCAAATGCTTCCAATAGAACTATTTCACATTCATTATTTCCTTCTTCATATAAACATATTCCTATATTCTTCTGATTTTCAGATAAAATTATTCCAGCTAGTTGTTCTATATAATGCATTCGCCCATTTGTAATGATAAAATTACCACCCCATTCTCTTTCCATATACTCTACTATCCAAGAATTATCTTCGGTTGTCTTTTCCTTTATAATCATAGCCTAATTTCTAATCCCAATTCTTCATTCTTATATTTGATTTTCATATATGTCCGCAGAACGTGCGCGTGACTTGCATTGCGCCATTGGCGCGGTTTGTGCGGAACGAAGAGACAAAGCACAAACCGTGACAACAGCAATGTCAAGTCAACGCTGTTGTTATATTGTTATTAATATTCTTTATCTAAATAAAAAAAATGGCTTTTTATTATTCTGTGCGATATATTCTCCTAGAATTCCAATTAATCTCGTCAATTCCATTTCAAATCCTCTTGTCGAATCTGGTTCATTACTATACATATGGGCTGCTTCATGTAATAGATTGGATATTAACGTTTCTCTATCACTTAATATACTCCGTTTAAGTATTATTCTATTCTTTTCCGAATCATGCAGCGCATTACAAGGAAGAAATGTTATTTTGTCTTTTTGCATTGTCTCGGATATAAAAATATCATCATCACGAATAGTATTAGTGCTATGCTGATTAATAATTTTCAATATCTCAAGACTTTTTATATAATTTTGGCTTTCTTCTTTCTCCAATTTGTCTTTCTCAACAAATTTGAATTGATAGTTTTCCATTCTTTGGTTAACATAATTTGAAAATACTTGTACTTTCCCAGATGATTTAGATTCGATATCTTTAGCCCGCTCTTTTATTTCATCAGGGACTATTATTACATCATTGCCTTCTTGTTTTAATTGTTTAACTATCTCTGGATTAGTCTGTATTTGTTGTTGTGATACTATTTGGGTCTTTGTTGTTGATACATCAGTTACACGTTCTTTTAAAACCTCTGGAATTACAACAATTTTATGACCACTATCTTTGGCTTGCTCAACTAAATCTGTTGCTCTTTCTATTTCATTAGATGTAACAAATACAACAGGCTCAATTTTACTTAATATTTTAGCAGCATGTTCTTGGACATCTATCCAATTGAGTTCATCATGTTTTTTTCCATAGGAAAAATTAGAAAGGTCTACCGTAAGCTCATTGGCTACTTCCCAAGAATTGCATGAGAGCAAAATTGACTTGATACGATCGGAATATGCTGCTCTTCCAACATTATTCCGTTCACGATTTAAAGCTTTTCTAATTGAATTGCTTAAATTTGTTATATTATAACTAAATAAAAAATTTTCCTCTTCGGCAGCTTTAACACCATTAATATAAATATTTGCTATTTCAGACTGTTTTTTAAGCACATCTCCATAAATTGTATTTTCCAATACAGTTTCCTTATTAAAAAATGTAAACATTGATTTCGCCTTTTGCATATCAGATTCAGATATATTTGAGAGAATAAATTCTGTTCCTATAAATGCCTCATCATAATCTTGATCAAAATAGATATGTAAAGTACTGATCTGTTCAAACCCAGTTTTTTGTGAATATCCTATACTAAAATTTCCGTATTTAGATTTAATTTTTACTTCAACACCATTTCTATTTAAAGTGGCCAACGCATCTTTTAGCCCTATACCAAATTTTCCAATAATGCCATCTTTCCCTTTTTTTTCGATACTTTCATTTTGAGTAAAATTTTCAATATTAATGCCTCTTCCATAATCCCTAATATGCCAAATTTCATTTGAATCCTTGAAAATTTTTATATTTTCTGTATTTGATAGAACTTGTTCGTCAAGTGCATTAGCAATTATCTCCCGTAATGCATGACATATTTCCCAGTTTTCTAGGATCTTTTCGATATTGAGATCAAATTTATTCATAATAACTCTCCTGCTAATTCAATAGTCAATATCAAATTAAATCTTATAATCATTCTTTATTTCGATAATATCAGTCTAACGTGCGCTTAACCAGCGAGCCGCCACTTGGCGCGGAGTTTGCTAAAACGAGCGAAGCGAATCGCAAACTCCGTGCCAACAGGCGAGACTGGTTCAAGCGGTTGTTAGAACCAAATTACTCATTTGGGACATCAAACAGCATTACAGTTAAAAATAATTCTCGATTAGGATCAGAAATCTGAGAAAATACATATTTCCTTTGTGTTTCATGCCCGATTTTAATCTCACGTTTATAGTTTTTATGTTCTTTAGTTGAAGAATCAATTTCCTCTAGTACTTTACTCATATTCTTATTACGGTTAAATAGTAATATTGCTACTTTTGTATCTCTCCATGAGGAGTAACTTAGTATTTGATCAATTGTTTCAAGATATTTTGATTTTCCCTTCCAAAACTTACATTCAGCGATAAATATGTTCTTATCATTAATTCTAATTAATATATCAGTTTTTCCATTATAATTGAACGTCTCACCTGTAGCATTTCCTTCATATTGTCCATTAAGCTGCATCAAAAAATGCATGCGTAATGATTCTTCGCTAATATCCTTAAATGCGGTTGGGCTTCTTTCCATTACATGCGTCATATTTTCTAGAATTCCAAGTATGGTATTATAATCTTCATCCAATAGAGCTGGTTCTGGGTTATACGGTTGATTTGATGCAGGTGGTAACTGAATTATTTTCTTTTTTATAACAGGAGCCGCATATGTTTTGCTTTCATTTGGATTCTCTTTAAGTTTATAACCTAGCGAACTAACAATATTTCTATCTTTCAGAAGTTTATCTTTTCTAGCAGTAATCATTCTTCTAATGTTCGATTCGAGTGCATTATTATAACTGATAGATTCTTGTCGCTGCGTCTGAAGGTATTCCTTGACTTCTCTCAGGTAATTCTCAAATCCTGATTTGACATCTTCCTGGTTCTGATCAACATTTGAAATCGAATATACAAGACAATTATTCCTAATATCCCCGTCAAATCTTTGCATGCGAAACCTAGGAGGTTGAATTGAAAAGAAAATTTCTTCTCCAGAGAATGGAATATAGAAAGTTATTTTTGTTCCTTTTATGTAAAAGGGGCCTGATCTATCAAAGGAAAAACGATTTTGGTCTCTACTTACATCTATATCCACATCCGATTGATCAACTGATATTTCTTCTTCATCTAAAACCGGAACGTCAAAGCAATACTTATCAAGAAAATATTTTACAAGATTTTCTTCTGAAGTATTAAGAAGCCTATCTCCGTTAATTTTATCAATTTCATCTGATAAAGCCTTACGTTTTCCTTCAACAAAACTATACCAATCTGATTTGTCAAATATTGTATTCATTTTTCCTCCTGCGCGAAGCGTCGTTCTAACATTCGCTTGACCAGCGAGCCGTTACTTGGCGCGGAGTTTGCTACAACGAGCGTAGCGAGTCGCAAACTCCGTGACAACAGGCGAGTCTGGTTCAAGCGGTTGTTCGGCGTTATTTTGTCCCCCATATCTTCTCATCAACCAGAGTCGTTAATCTGGGGATTTTGTCGTAGTCGCCTATATAAGCTCTTTCATAGGGGAAATTTTGTGAATTTAATTGTTCCTTTAATTCGTCAAGATTAGTTGTCCCTAATACAGTCAAAACCATAGAATATTTATCTCTATAAATTAAGTTGGATAAAAAATCAAAGGAGCATTCACCTAGATAAAGAGCAAATTTGGGGAAATGTTGTTTGTGATTCTCTCTGCATGCTGCATAATAATGGATTATTAAATCAGCTTCAATTAAATCTGATAGAGTTAGATCATGATAAATACGATTTTTTAATATTTCAACAATAGGTTGAAAGTAATTTTTCCCAGAAATGGATTTATAATAATTGCCAATTACATATATATTTTCAAATTTATCGTAAATTGTTTCTAAATCTGTTTCTATATGACCATACATCCAATTATTTGATTTTTCTTTGATTAGCACGCGTGATAAAAATAGATTAGTTAATTCAAATGCATTATTCTTAATTAAGATAGCAACAGAACTAATTATTAATTCAAAAAAGAATAATGCATAGTTATCAAATTGACCTTGAACCCATGAAGCACCCCCGTTTTTCATTTCTGGTTTATAATACTTTTCTATATTACGATAGAATTTAAAATATTCATCGAATAAAGCTTTTGTATCATATATAGCAATGGTTCTTAACACATTTATTAGGCTATCACGAATGGGTGTCATCTCATTGAATTTATCTAAAGCAATCTTCCCAAAATCTAATTGGCCATTATATATCTCAGTAATATGAGATTTATTTAAAATTTCATTGATGGCCGAAAGATATTCCTTTAATTTTGCATATTTTGACTTATCGTTCTTTATTATTGAAGATACTAATGCTCTTTCTTTGAAATTTGAATCAGAGAAATTCTCCTTTTCCTGGAAAAGCCAAGCTGGTGGTACCCCAACTTTTGGTTTTGAATATTGAGGTCTCTGATAAATTTGTCGGATGAGTTCTTCATATTGCTCCTCAAAATATTCTTCAACTGATAAATCGATATAGATCCTATTTTTCAAATAATTCGGTAAATAAGGCTCTCCTGAATCGCTCTTTTCAGTAACTATAGGAATGAATTTTGTCTGGTCAACTTTATTGTATAGATCAGAACTAATAATTTGTGCTTCAGTTCCAACACCGCCTCTTCTTTCATCAGATTTAATTTTATATTCTTTATTAAGCATTAAAAGTACATGGTTTATTGATGTATCTTGTACCATCTGTTCCATAAAAACGTACTTGTCTTGTCCAGCATTCAAATTCCACTTATCAATAATAGTTTCAATCCCATCAGCCATTAATCTTTCAGCAATTGATAAAATGAATGATACATATTTTTGATTTGTCCAAGCATATGAAATAAATACTTTCATTTTTTCTCCTATTTTCTGCCCAAGAGGTCCGCCGAACGTTCGCTTAACCAGCGAGCCGTTACTTGGCGCGGAGTTTGCTACCACGAGCATAGCGAGTCGCAAACTCCGTGACAACAGGCGAGTCTGGTTCAAGCGTTTGTTATGCGGAGAAATACATCATTGATTTTATACTTGTCTTCTATCATTCCCAGAAACCCATACAAGACTCTTAAAATATATTCTTCTTCGTTTTTAAGATTGCTCAATTAAGATCACCTCGCGTGCGCGGGAATGCAAATTA
>Ga0255345_1002335_pt1 | contig 24511 bp, 20 predicted proteins | sample wastewater_treat_6_FD_192415 | JGI IMG/M metagenome (GOLD analysis project Ga0255345, IMG submission 192415) | Wastewater microbial communities from Lulu Island WWTP, Vancouver, Canada - plant20 | ecosystem: Engineered > WWTP > Wastewater > Unclassified | place: Canada: Vancouver, British...
GCTGAAATAAATGAATTAAATAAGAAAAATAGAGAAAGAATGCTTATTATTTACTTCAGCATTTTTAAACAATTAGAAAACGAAGTTAAGAATCTTGGTTATGACATTAATGAACTTAAGAAAATACTTTCAAAAATAAAGCTAGAAACTAATGAGAAAGTTAGCTTAGAAGACAGAGGTGACTTAATCTTTAGAGATTTTCAAAATATTGATAAAATACTTGGGCTTCAAGTCACAAACAGGTATTTTCTTGCTAGAAAGCTCTAAGTGAGCTTTAAGTAGGCTTATATCTACTATTACTTTAAATTAGTTATTTATGTATTAGTATCGTATGCAATGTTACATGAAGGGCGTTAATTGGATTTACCAACTTTACCTTTTGTTTCTATAATAACTGTAAATTTTAATGGCAAATTTTTTTTAAAAAATCTTTTTAACTCGCTTTTAGATTTAAATTATCCTAAAGAAAAACTTCAAATTATAATGGTTGATAATGGTTCTACTGATGACTCAGTAAGTTTTGTCAAAGAAAATTATCCATTTGTTGAGATTATAAAGAACAAAGAAAACAAGGGATTTGCTGAAGGTAATAATATTGGCATTAAAGCAGCAAATGGAGAATTTATTGCATTAATAAATAATGATTGTGTTGTTGATAGCCAGTGGCTTTTAGAGCTTGTTAAGGGTTTTGCCGAAAAGGAAAATGGGTTTAATGTTATAAGTAATTCAGATAATGATAAAAATACTAATAGTAGCAAAAACTTTAATCGGAAAGATAGTAAGCTAGGACAAAAAAATTTAAAAGTAGGTGGAATGGGTTCTAAAGTTTTATTTTATTTTAAGTATATTCCCTTAACAATTGTTTTGAAAAAAGAGGATGCAGAATTACTGAAAAAAGAAGGCACGGAAGAATTGTTTAAAAACAATAACTGTTTTTTTGAAGAGCCCAAAATAAAACTTTCAAATAAAGGGCTCAGTGATTTAAAAGATCTTTTAGATGCAGAAGAAAATTATGTTAAGAAATTAATTGAATTTGCAAATGGAAGTATAAAATATACTTTAGGATTTGGCTTGCCGCAAAAAGGTGAGTTAGGTAATTTGTTATTTAAAATTAAAGATAAGGCACAATTTGCAGTTCCGATTATACATGAAAATATAGATCTTGAAATAGAGATAAATCTACATAATTTAGATAAAAAATCAGAAATTACTTTTTTGCTTGGGCAGAAAATTTTGCTAAAGAAAAATGTTAGTTATAGTGATGAAAAAATTAATTTAGTTATTTCCAGTGATGAGTATAAAAAAGCTCAGTATATTATAAACAGTTTTGGGAGTAAAATTAACAAAAGCTTTTATGCTAAAGAAATAGGATACGAAGAGTATGAAGATAGTTTTTTTACAGGAACCTTTAATTCCTTAGCTGGTGATGAAAAGATAAAAGAAGTTTTTGCCCTGCCTGGTACAAGTTTCTTAATTAAAAGAAATGTGATTGATGAAATAGGATTATTTGATAGATGGTTTTTTACATATTACGAAGATATAGATTTTTTCTTTAGAGCAAGGCTTAAAGGATATAGGTTTTTTGTGACAAAAGATTCTGCCATAAGGCATTTTCATTGTGGCACTGGAATTGAATGGTCATATAGTTTTACTTATTATGTTCTTAGGAACAGACTCTTAATGATTTATAAAAATGTATGGAAAAGAGCGTTTTTAAAAAATTATTTTAATTTTTTAGCTTCAGCAATAGTAAATTTGTTATATGCGGTTTATAGAAGGCTAAGAGGGGATAAAATTAATCGTATAGATATTCCAATAAGGGTAAGAATAATTTTTGAATTTTTTATATTATTTTTAGTAAAGTTTCCTGAAAGGGTTAAAATTAGAAAAAGTAAAGTTATAAAAGACGAAGAAATAATTAAATGGCAAGAAAACTTTTAAATTTATTTATAAATGCTAAATATCAGTTATGTATAAAATAGGAATATATGACAGATATCTCTTAACTTTGGGTGGCGGTGAAAGATATAGCTGCAAAATTGCAGAAATTCTCTCAAAAGAGAAAGATAATTTAGTGGATTTGCTTACTGATCTTTATAGTGATTTAAACGAAATATCAGATAGGCTTAATATTGATTTGAGTAAAGTTAATCTTAAAATATTTCCCTTAATTTCAGATGATTATGCAGCTAAAATAACTAGCGAATACGATATATTTATAAATGCTACTTATCTCAGCTCATTACTGGCAAGTGCTAAATATAATATATATATATGCTATTTTCCTACGCCTTTTGATACAGATTTTAGATTTATCCACAAATTACTACTTTTTTTATTTAGAAAAGTTTCACTAAGGCTTTTTAGAAAAGCAGAAAAGATAATAAATAATGAGAAGCAAATCGAGATTTTAGAAGGTATTTATGAACCCAAAAGATTTTTGCTAAAAAGAGGAAGCTGGACCAGCGGTAAAGTAGTTCTTAAAGTAGATAACACAAAAAGTAATGTAAATAATATAAAAAATAATAGCAAAGAAAATATTACTAAAGCTAATTTCAAAGTAAAAGAAGACTATAAGATATCAAAAAAGGAAGATGAATTAAAATCACTAAAATTAGGGCTAAAAAATCCCTCTGATACCAATATTGAAGAAATGAATGTTGAAATTAAAAGATATAAGATTGATAGTACCAATTGCAAGAGAGGAAATGTTTTTTATAAAAAATTAATCTTAAAAAAAGATGAGAAAATTAACTTTGAAATTCCGCTTATTGAGGATGCTGAAAATGTTATTGAAATAGTATCGGATTATTTTATACCAGCAACAGTAAATGCAAGTGCTAAGGACTCAAGGGCACTTGGAGTTGTTTTATATGATGAAAGGAAAACAGGGGTATTTCAAAAAATAATAATGAAATTGCTAGGATATATACCTATGTTTATTGTATCATATCCTGCAGATTTGAAGTTTCTTGAAAGCTATGATGAAATTATTGCTATATCTGAGTATTCAAGTTATTGGATTAAAAAGTTTTGGGGTAAAGATAGCAAAATTCTGTTTCCTCCCGTTGATATATCTAGTTTTAAATCAGCTCAAAAAGAAAAAATTATTTTAAGTGTAGGTAGATTTTTTCCTGAACATCATAACAAAAAACAGTTAGAGCTAGCTCAAGCTTTTATTGAACTTGTAAATGAAAATCCAGAAACAATGAAAGATTTTAGGCTTGTTTTAGCAGGTGGTCTTGAAAACAAACAAAGTCATATTAATTATGTTAATAAAATTAAAGAAATTTCTAATAATTATTCAATAGAAATTTTGCCAAATATCTCATGGGATGAATTAAATGAAATTTTCGCAAAAGCTTTAATATTTTGGCATGCATCAGGGTTAAATGAAGATGAAAATAAAAATCCTGAAAAATTTGAACATTTTGGCATCACGACTGTAGAAGCTATGGCTTCTGGTTGTATACCAATAGTTATTAACAAAGGTGGGCAAAAAGAAATAATAAAAGATGGAGTCAATGGGTTTACTTTTAATGATGTTGCCGAACTTAAGCAAAAGACTTTATTTGTTATCGAGCATAATAAGGATATGGATAAAATTAGATTACAAGCAATAAAAGATTCTAAAAAGTATTCTGATGAAGTTTTTGAGGATGAACTATTAAAGATAATTTCTTCTGCAAAAAAAGTATTAGGAACCAAGCATCTATTAGAGAAAGAGAATAGGTATTAAATAATAATATTGAACATTCAAATATTAAATATGCTGTAATTAAATGTGTAATTTAAGATTTTTAAAGTAATGGTTGATTTCAGTTTTATAATTATAAATTTTAACGGGTTGCCTTATATAAGTGAGCTTATAGAAAGTTTTGCCAATATAGTTACCGAGGATCAAAATCAAGACGTTCATTTTGGCATATATGAGGTTAACAATTTTACATCTATAAACAATGATAATCATAAAAACAATAGGGATTATGCTGAAAGTTATGATAAAAATTGGGAGGCAATTATTTATGATAATAATTCTACAGATGGTAGCATTGAGTATTTAAATAAGATTTCTTTTAATAGTGAAAATATAAAGTTAATTAAATCTAAAATTAATAATGGTTTTTGCAAGGGCTCAAATGAAGCTGCAAAGGTTGCCAGCGGAAAGTATCTTATTTTTCTAAATCCTGATACTAAAATAAAGAGTTTAAATTTAAGTTTAATAAAGGCTTATTATGAGCAAAAAGAAAGCCTAAATAAAAAAGTTGGTGTAGTGGGGATTAAGATTATTAATCCAGACGGCTCACTGCAGTATAGCTGTCGTTCTTTTCCTACGCTAGCAAGACAATTCTATGAAAGTTTTTTTTTGCATAAAATTTTTAAAAAATCAAAAGTTTTTGGTTCTTACTTTATGACATGGTGGGATCACAACCGCGATATGGAAGTTGATTGGTTAACAGGTTCATTTATGTTTATTAACAGGGAGCTTTTTTTAGAAAATAATGGATTTGATGAAGACTATTTTATGTATAGCGAAGATACTGATTTGTGTTTTCGTTTAAGAAAAAAAGGTTTTAAAAATTTTTATTTTCCTAAATTTGAAATTATTCATTTTGATAGCGCTATTGCTTCAAGAGACATGGGAGCAAGAGAAGCTGGAATTTGGAAAAGTAGAAGACTTTATTTTAAAAAGAATTACTCTGAAGCTCATGCAAAAGCATTAAGTTTCATTTATTTTTTAGGTATATTAAACAGGATTTTGTTATTTTTAATTATTTATGTTTTTACATTTAAGCCTAAGTTTAAAGAAAAATTTAGTAATTATATAAAAGCAATAAAAATTTACTTTTAAATTTTTATTGAAATAGAAAGTATCTAAAATTCCGTGACAGTAATAAAAACAAAACTTTAAGTGTTAGCATGAGTTACTTAAAAGAAAACATGCAAGCTTTTCCCCAGCGAGTAAAAGCTTGCTTGAGGTTTCAGGCTTTGCTCTCCTCTTAAAAGAGGAACCATGCCCGCTTCGCCTTCAAATGGTTTTCTTTTAAATAACTCATGCTTGCTAAATAATTTATATTTATCACGGAATTTTAGGTGCTTATATTGAAATTTTATGGCTATTTTAAGATTAAGTTTTTATTTTAAGATTAATTTTTAAAATCAATTGGAACAACAAAAATATATAAAACACAAAATTTTAGATGGTGTCAGTTTTATTTCGACTGTTTTTAATGAAGAAAAGTCAATTTTAAATTTCCTTAAAAGCTTTTTTGAGCAAAGTTATCTTCCAAAGGAAATAATAATTGTTGATGGCGGTTCCACTGACAACACTGTTAATGAGATAATTTATTTTTTTGAAGGAAAAATAAAAATATCCCTTAATAATGAAGACTTGTTTAGTAAAAAGTTATTAGTAAATACTAGTCACCATAGTTATCCTGATTCAAAAACAAGTCTTATAGGATTATATAGTATTAAAGTAAATTCAGAAATCAGTCATAGATCCATAGATAGTGATTCCAATAATTTTAATAATAATATCTTTGGGAACATATTAGTTAAATTGTTTAAATCAGAAGGAGCAAAAATTTCCAAGGGTAGGAATATAGCAATTATGAATACCTCAAATGAAATCATTTGTGTTAGTGATGCAGGTTGTATCTTTGATAAAAATTGGATTTATGAAATTTCAAAATACTATTTTTTAGATTATGACCATATAGATGTTGTTGGTGGCTTTTCGAAGCCAATTGCAATTGGCTTTCTTGAAAAACTTTTATCTATGTGCATAATGCCCGAAGTTAAAGAGATAAAAGAAGAAAAATTTATGCCTTCATCAAGAAATATAAGTTTCAAGAAAAAGGCATGGCAGAGAGTCAAAGGATATCCTGAAAATATGGATTATGGCGAGGATATGAAATTTAATTTTAATTTAAAACTACATGGTTTTAAAATAAAATTTAATCCTGACGCAATTGTTTACTGGAGAATGAGAGAAAACCTTGTTCAAATTTTTAAACAGTTTTTTAGATATGCAAAAGGTGATGCAATTGGCGAAATGTATTTTTATAGGCATTTGATAAGATTTGCATCTTTTTTTATATCTATTGTAATTTTATTATCAGCTATATTTTTTAATGCATGGTTATCATTGCTGTATGTTCCATTACTTGTAGGTTATATTTATAAACCAATCTTAAGGTTAAAAAGCAACTGGGATCATATTAAAAGTCCAGTTAAAAGAGTTTCATTTAAAATACTCTCAGTAATATTATGCCCTTTTTTACTACTTTATATTGATGTCGCAAAAGTTAGTGGCTATTTATATGGGATGGTTAGAAAACGAAAAACTATATTCTAAAACAGTAGCCTAAAAAAGAAATCCAAAAATGAAGTAAAATTATAATCTTTCATTTAACCCTTTGCTATATAAAATTAATAAAAAATGTAATAGTTTAGTTGCATTTAGTTTAAATTAGTTTTAATATATTAGTCGAATAATATTTAGTTAAAATATTAAAATATCTTTTAAGTTTTTTTTATATTTTTTAAAAATTTATTTATTATAATTTTTGTAATTCTTTTGAAGTCTATATTTATTTTGCTAGGAGGTTAGAGTGGTAGAAAGTAGCGAGAAAAGCTCGGATAATGTTTTAAAGATAGATACTAATGATTTAAGAATTAACTTAACAAAATATTTAACCGAAAATCTTGGTGACACAATTTATATAACAAGATATAACAAACTTGTTGCAGAGCTTAGAGTTTATAATGATGAAATAAAAAGAAAGACTGAATTAAGACTTGCAAAGAAAATGTTAGAAGCTGCTGAAAAAGAAAAATCAGAGTAACTAATTATTTATAAGTTGTTTTCATTTATCTTGTTTTCTTTATTTTCTTTAGTATTTACAAATTTATTAAAATTTTTGAGCCATTTATCGTAGTCTTCAGTCGATGATTTGATAAACTCTATTAGTTTTGTTATTTTATCCATTGATTTTTTACTTATGTGGTGTTCTAGTCCGCATGCATCCTTTTCAGAAGTATCTGGTTCTATACCTAATACCTCGTTTAAAAATTTAAAAATTTGTTTATGTCTGCTATACACATCTTTTGCTATCTCATTTCCTTTTTTGGTAAGAGTTAAATAGCCATATTTTTCATGAGTAACAAAGCCTCTTTCAGCGAGTTTTGAGACTGCGTCAACTACAGAAGGAGTTTTGACATTTAAATATTCTGCTACTTCTTTAACTCTAACAACCTTCTTTTTTAAACTTATCACATATATTGCTTCAAGATAATCTTCAAGGCAATGAGATAAATCTTCTACATTAGTCAATTAAATCAACTCCGTCATTTTCTTTTTTTCTGGATATTTTATAAATTTGTATTCTTGTTGGAGCAAGAGCAAAGATCACACTTATTACGAACAAAGTTAGTGCAATCACTGCAATTACTACAGATGTATCTTCTTTTTATTATTGCTTGCCATATAATATTAAATATAAAATATCCAAAAGATATAGCAACTATTATTATGATAATTATTATTTCAATGTTAAAAAGCATTTTAAATAAAAAATCTCCCTATCTGAAAAACTATAAAAGAAACCACCCAAGCAAGTAAAAGCGTAAAAAAGATTTGAAAAATCATTTCTTTAAATCCTGCCTCTTTTTGAAAAACTGATAAACTTGCTATGCATGGAAAATACAAAAGTGTAAAAAGCATAAAATTATATCCTATTAATGGATTATAATTTTGAGCGATAGCATTTTTTGTATTTTCTTGTTCAAATGATGAATTTTGTGTTAGGTTTATCTCTTCTTTATCAGCTAAACTAAATAAAGTTCCTAAAGTAGAAACGACAATTTCTTTTCCAGCCATACCTGATAATGATGCAAGTGAGAGTCTCCAATCAAAACCAAGAGGTTTAAATACTGGAGCAACAAAAACTCCTATTTTACCTGCAAAGGAATTCTCTAAACTTGAAGGATTGTTGTCAGGCCCTTCGAGTGGAAAGGTGAATAAAAACCACATTATGATTGATATTGCTAGTATGATTGTGCCTGCTTTTTTTAAGTATAACCATGTTCTTTCCCACATGTGAATTAGTATGCTCTTTAAAGTAGGCATTCTATAAGAAGGCAGTTCCATAACAAATGGTTCTGCCTCTCCTTTAAATCTTGTAACTCTTAAAAGTTTTGCCATCAGGATTGCAAATACTATGCCGATTAAATAAATAGAAAAAATAACATTACCTGAATTATTTGGGAAAAAAGTTCCAGCAAAAAGTATATAAATTGGGAGTCTTCCACCGCAGCTCATAAATGTATTTATGTGCATTGTTATTAATTTATCACTTTTATTTTCAAGAGTCCTGGCGCTCATATAAGCTGGGACAGTGCATCCAAAACCAATGAGCATTGGTATGAATGATTTTCCATGCAGCCCTATCTTATGCATTATTCTATCCATGATAAATGCTGCTCTTGCCATATATCCGCTATCCTCAAGAAAAGCAATAAAAATAAAAAGAAGCATTATTTTTGGGGTAAAAACCAATACCCCGCCAACCCCTGCTATAATACCATCTATTAAAAGGGATTTAAGTAAACCATTAGGCAAAACATTATTTAGAAATTGAGTAATTTTTCCAAATAAAAGATTAAGCCAGTTCATTGGGTAGTCGCCAATTTTAAAAACAACCTGGAACATTAGCCACATAATAAATGCAAAAATTGGTAGAGCTAGATACTTGTTAATTAAAATACTGTCAATTTTATCAGTGACATTTTCTTTACTTGGTGTTTCTGTAATTAAGGCTTCTTTTAACGCTCCCTTTATGAAACCATATCTTGCTTCAGCCATTAAAGTTATAATGTCCTCATTTAGTATGTTCTCGATATGATTTATTGAATTGGTCACTATTGTGTTTAATTTATTAAAAAACAAACTATCAGTTTTATTTTTAAGTTCTTTTATAAATTCAGGATCCTGCTCAAGTAGCCTAAGGCAAACCCATCTATAATCTTCCTCTTTATATAAACTAAACTTTTCTCTTTTTAAAAAATCACTTATTCTTAATATCTCACTTTCTATTTCATCGCCGTAGTTTATATTTATCTTTTTTAATTCTTTTTCTTTACTGCCTTCATATAGGCTTATAACTGTTTCAAGAATATTTAAGATGCCTTTTTTCTTACTTCCAATAGTTAATATAATAGGTCCTCCCAATAACTTTGAAAGCAAATCAAAATTATATTTGTTTCCGCTTTTTTCTAGAAAATCATACATATTAAATACAAATACAATTGGGATATTTAACTCAATTAACTGGGTGGTAAGATATAAATTCCTTTCAAGGCTTGAAGAATCTATTATATTTAAAATTATGTCAGGTTTCTTGTTAATAAGATAGTCTCTTGAAACAGCTTCTTCTGGTGAATAAGCTGTGATACTATAGGTTCCAGGTAAGTCAACAAAAGTGATTTCATATCCCCTAAAATTTATAGTTCCTGTTTTGTATTCCACAGTTACCCCAGGATAATTTCCAACATGTTGTCTTGCGCCAGTAAGTTCGTTAAATATTGTTGTTTTACCTGAATTAGGGCTGCCAAGCAGCGCCACTTTAAATTTTTTTGTCATTTTAAATATTAAAAATATTAGAACACTAATATTAAAATTTAGCTTTTTAATTTTCTTAAAAGTATCTTACACGCAACTCCTCTTCCGAGAGCGATTTTTACACCTTTAACAACAACAGTTATTGGTCCCCAGTTAGATATATCATTTATAAAAATTATCTCCCCAGGGACAATCCCAATGGAACACAAGCGTTGGGTCAAGCTCTGGCCAGCAATTATTTTCTCAATCTTATATTTCTTATTTTTTTGAGCGCTAATAAGAAATAACTGATCCTCATCTAAGTGAGAAGCATTTTCATTTTTAAAATTTTCTTTTTTCCCGTTAAGTTTCAATTCTTGGTTTTCCATACTACTTTAGTCTTTATTTCTAATTTTCAACTTAAAATTTTTTAGAATTGTTAAATAAACAAATAATAAAATATATTGTTAACAAGTTAAATTAACACTTAATATAATTTGTTAGACTCAAACATAGATAGATGAACAATTGTTAGACATGTCTAACTTTAATAGGGTCATTTAGTTTTGTCAACTATTTATTATTGTTATTTACTGCCAATTAAATGGAGTATAAAAACTGTTATGGAATTAAAAAACAAAATTCGAGAGCAAAAACAAATTTGATAGTGTTATAATTATTTACAATATTTTAATTCTTTAGCCTAGACTATCTACCTAAAGCTGATTAACTACTACTGATTTTGGTAAAAATTTAAAAATTTAAAAAATTTGTGTCTAAAAAAATAACGAAATATCCACAAGGAATTGATTATTAATAAAGTTTATTATCTTATTATAGAGGGGAGCTTATATGACTATCTTTTTATTAATTGGAATAATTTCCCTAGTTATAGCATTAGTTGCAGCTATTTTTGGTTTTAGAGGCTTAAGTGGTCTAGCTCTTTTAGTATCTAGGATAGTGCTTTTTATTTTTGTTACTTTGTTTGTTATTATGATTGTATTAAATTTTGTTAGCCCTTAAAGTTTTGTTTTTATTGCTATTACGGAATTTTAGATGTTTATTCCACATTGTAATTTAGTAGCTGAGAGTATTTATGTTATTAAATAAATTGGCTTTGGAAGCAGTCTTTGAAATGCTATAGAAGGAAACAATACATGCCAAAAGATAAAATTAATTTTAAAGTTGTTTCAATAGTGATTGTAAGTTTTAATAGTAAAGAATATTTAAAAAACTGTATTGATTCTTTGATTAAGTATCCACCAAACCTTTCTAAAGGTGAATATGAAATTATAATTATTGATAATAATTCAACTGATGGATCAGTAAAGTTGATTGAAGATAATTATTTAAATTATGGATTTATAAAATTAATTAAAAATAACTCAAATAAGGGTTTTGCATATGCTAGCAATCAGGGAATTAAAGAATCTAATTCAAAATATATATTACTTTTAAATAGTGATACAGAAGTTTTTGAAGGTACAATAAATGGACTAATAAATTTTATGGAAAACCCAGGTGATTATTTAATCAGTAAAGAGTCAAATAACAGTTTTAGCAACAATAATGGTAAAAAAATAGGTATAGTTGGTCCAAAAATAATAAATTCGGATGGCTCAATTCAACTTTCTTGCAGGAGATTTCCTTCGATTTTAAATGCTGCAGCTCACAATATACTCTCAGTAATAAGTCCTAATAATAAATTTTCAAGATATTATAAACTTGCAGATATTGACAAAAATTTCCCATTTAAGGTTGACTGGATTTCAGGCTCAGCAATGTTCATTTTAAGAGAAGCATTAAATAAAATAGGGCTTTTTGATGAAAATTATTTTATGTATGTTGAAGATGTGGATTTATGTTATAGAATGTGGCAGTCAGGTTATAAAGTTTATTATTATCCAGGTGTTAGTGTATTACACCATATAGGAAAAAGCGGTAAGGAAAATCCGGTTAAATCTCAAATAATGATGCAAAAAAGCGCTCTTTATTTTTATATAAAAATTTATAAAAATACTTGGAAAATAACATTGCTTCCTTTCGTACTTCCAGTTCTAGGATTTAGAATACTAGCCACATGGTTTAAAAGTTTTAACATAAAGCAAAAATAGAGCTTCTTAGTTTTTGATTTATAAAAAAATTCAATATAGAATATTAGCAAACTTGCACTGTTGTTAAGTTTTTCTTAGAAGCTTTTATGCTTTATTAGTTATAATTTGATTATTACTATATTTGTCAAAAAGGAAATTATTTTGAGAATATTGATAACAGGAATAAATGGCTTTGTAGGTGTTCATCTTGCAAATCTTCTTTCAAGGTATGATCCATCTTGCAATATAGTAGGAGTTGATTTAAACGTAGATAATTTTTTTGAGAAATATAATGGAGATCAAAATAAGGTAGAGTTATTAAATATAGATTTAACTAATTCTGTCAAGGTCGAGGAAATTATAAAAGATTTTAAGCCCGAACAGATTTATCATCTTGCAGCACAAGCCTCAGTAAGTGATTCATGGAAAAACCCAATAGGAACTTTTAGAAATAATGTTTTTGGGGGAATAAATATTCTTGAAAGTATAAGAAAATTTTATGCTATTTGTAGATTTTTATGCGTATGTACTGCCGAAGAATACGGGATAATGGATTATAATGGAGCTCCTATAAAAGAAGACTTTAAAATTTCCCCAACAAATCCTTATGCAATTAGTAAAGCCGCACTTGATTTTTTTTCTACGACTTATTTTTTAGCCTATAAGATTCCTGTGTTTGTTAGTAGAACATTTAATCATATAGGACCAGGACAATCTGACCGTTTTGTCTGTTCTGATTTTGCAAAGCAAATTGCAGAGATAGAGAAAGGATATAGAAAACCAGAAATATATGTTGGAAATTTAGCAGCTTACAGAGATTTTCTTGATGTAAGGGATGTGGTTAAAGCTTATTACTTTATAATGAATAAAGGAAAACCTGGAGAAGTTTATAATATATGTTCAGGTGAAAAAATACGAATATCAGATTTATTAGATATCCTGCTTTCTTATAGTAAAGTTAAAAATATAGCTGTGAAAACTGATAATTTAAAACTTAGGCCTATTGATAATGAAGTAATATATGGAGATAATACGAAAATAAAAATGCATACTGGCTGGAAACCAGATTTTAGTATTGATCAAGCATTAAAAGATACGTTACAGTATTGGAGGAGTAAAATATGAAAGCAGTGATACTAGCTGGGGGGTTTGGAACCCGTGTGAGACCGCTAACTTATTTAAACCCAAAACCAATGCTTCCTCTTGTAAATAAACCTTTCATGAATAGGTTTATTTCTTGGATAAGGTCGCATGGCATAAAAGATATTATACTTTCTACAGGTTATCTCCCAAATGTTTTTGAAAATTATTTCAAAGACGGGAAAGAAGTTGGTGTTAAAATTACATATATGAAAGAGGAAGTGCCATTAGGTACATGTGGAGCAGTAAAAAATGCTGAAGGCCTTCTTGATAATGAGCCTTTTATAGTTTTTAACGGAGATGTGCTTACTGGGTTAAATCTTACTGATATGATAAGGTTTCATAAAGATAAGAAAGCTGATATCACCATTGCACTAACTCCTGTGGAAGACCCAACATCTTATGGTCTTGTGCCTATTGATGAAGATGACAGAGTTGAAAAGTTTCTTGAAAAGCCGAGCTGGGATGAGATTTCTACTAATTTGATTAATGCCGGTATCTATATTATAGAAAAAAAGTTGCTTGACTTAGTTCCACCTAATGAGAATTATTCATTTGAAAGAGGATTATTCCCAAATGCTTTGGAAATTGGTTATAGGATTTTTGGATTTGTTTCAAATGCCTATTGGCTTGATTTAGGAACTCCTGCGAAATATTTGCAAGCTCACTTCGATATATTAAATAGGAAAATTAATTTTGAATTTAACGGGGATGAAATATATAAAAATATTTTTATAGATAAATTCTCAAAATTTCATAAGGAAAGTCTCATTTCTGGGCCAATAGTAATTGGTAAAAATTGTGAGATAGAAAAAGGAGCAGTTATAAATCCCTTAACAGTTATTGGGAATAATTGTTATATTGCTTCAGGTTCTAACATAAGTACCAGTGTATTATTTGATGGTAGTAAGGTTGGGAAAAACTGCATAATAAAGGATTCTATCTTGTCATATAATGTTAAAGTAAAAGATAAAGTAATAATTGAAGATAATTCAATTGTTGGTGACAATACTGAAATAGGGAATTTTAATATTTTAAAAAATGGGATAAAAATAAATATTAACTCTAAGGTTAACGATGGAGAGATTAGTTTTTAGATTTAAAAAATGATAGGGGGTCTTTTTGAAGAAAGCATTAATAACAGGAATTACAGGTCAAGATGGGTCATATCTTGCGGAGTTATTATTAAATAATGGATATGAAGTTTATGGAATGGTTAGAAGATCTTCAACAGAAAATTTTGGCCGTATTGAACATATCAGAGATAAAATAAAATTTTTGCAAGCTGATCTTCTGGATCAGTTTTCTATAATCAATGCTATTAAAGAGGCTGACCCTGATGAAATTTATAATCTTGCAGCACAATCCTTTGTGCCAACTTCCTGGGATCAGCCTGTTCTTACTGGAGAATTTACAGCTCTTGGTGTAACAAGAATACTTGAGGCAATACGTCTTGTAAACAAGGATATTAAATTTTACCAGGCATCAAGTTCAGAAATGTTTGGTAAGGTTCTTGAAGTTCCTCAAAATGAAGCCACACCTTTCTATCCAAGAAGCCCTTATGGAGTTGCCAAAGTGTATGGTCACTTTATAACTGTCAATTACAGGGAAAGTTATGATATTTTTGGCTGCTCAGGAATTTTGTTTAATCATGAGTCTCCTAGAAGAGGTCTTGAATTTGTAACAAGAAAAGTTTCCTATGGAGCTGCAAGAATAAAATTAGGTCTTCAAAATGAATTACTAATGGGAAATCTTGATGCGAAGAGAGATTGGGGATTTGCTGGTGATTATGTTGAGGCAATGTGGCTGATGTTGCAGCAAGACAAACCTGATAATTATGTTGTAGCAACAGGAGAAACTCATTCAGTTCAAGATTTGATTGAAATTGCTTTTGGTCACTTAAATCTTGACTGGAAAAGATATGTTAAGATTGACCCAAGGTTTATAAGGCCAGCAGAGGTTGATTTGCTTATCGGAGATTCAAGTAAGGCAAGGTCTGTACTTGGCTGGAAACCTAAGTTAAGTTTTGAGCAGCTAGTTAAAATGATGGTTGATGCAGATTACAAACTTTTGACTAATAAATAATCTGGGATTTTTATATTATGGATAATAATTTGGATAACAATTTTATAAAGTTTGGGACAGACGGATTTAGGGGAATAATAGCAAAAGAATTTGTTTTTGATAAAGTTGAGCTTATTGCTCAGGGGATAAGTGAGTATCTAAATAACAAAAAAAATTTAAAAAATAAATCTCCAAGAGTAGTTGTAGGTTACGATACAAGATTTCTTTCTAATCTTTTTGCTCAAAGTGCATGTTTTATTTTTGCTGCAAATAAAATAGAAACTTTACTTTCCAAAACATTTATACCAACACCCATTCTTTCAAATGCGGTTGTTTCAAAGTTTGCTGATTTAGGTATTATGATTACAGCAAGTCATAACCCATATATGTACAACGGCTTTAAGATAAAAGGACCATTTGGTGGCTCTGCAACTATGGACATAATTGATGATATTGAAGTTCTTGTAAATAATGGGATTAAAAATGGGTCTTATGAAAAATTGATAAATTCTTTTAAAAAAAATAAAAGCCTTTATAACGATAATTTAAATGAATGTGATTTTATAGCTGATTATGAAAAACAAATTTTTAACCTTGTTAATGCAGATATTTTAAAAAAAATAGATTTTAAAATTTTAATTGATCCAATGTATGGTGCTGCTCAAGGCATTTGTAAGTCAGTTTTTAAGAATATAGGCATTAAGGATGACGATATTTATGAAATTCATAATATCCTAAACCCATCTTTTGGTGGTATTAATCCTGAACCTATAGGAGTAAATATTAATGAAGCAACTGACTTTATAAAGAAAAATCTAATTGAAGTTGGAATTTGTCTTGATGGAGATGCTGATAGAATTGGAGTAATAGATAAGGATGGCGATTTTGTTAGTTCCCATCATATATTTGCTATAGTTTTAAATGATTTAATTAAAAATAAAAAGGGAAGAGTGGTTAAGACAGTTACTACGTCTTCTATTATTGACAAAATTGCGAAAGAAAATAATCTTGAGCTTGTTGTAACTCCTGTAGGATTTAAGTATATAGGTGAGGAAATTTTAAAAGGGAATGTAATAATGGGCGGTGAAGAAAGCGGAGGACTTTGGACTTATGGCAATATTCCTGAAAGAGATGGAATGCTAATGGGTCTAAAATTGCTTGAAATATTAGTTAGACAATCTCAAACGTTAGATGAAGTATTAAAAGATCTTTATGACAAATATGGTTATTTTGTTTATCGAAGAGATGATTACGAAGTTGAGATAGAAAAGAGAGATAAACTTAAAGAAGCTTTAAGTAAACAAGTCCCTCAAATAATTAAGAACGAAGGGGTAAAAGAAATAGTAACAATAGATGGCTTTAAATATATTTTTAATGATGGTGACTGGCTAATGATTAGACCTAGTGGGACTGAGGCAGTTGTAAGAGTATATTGCGAGTCCTCTAACGAAAAACGCTTAAATCATTTATTAGAAATTGGGAGAAAAGTAGTAGGAGGTTGTTATTAGTATGGGTGATGTAAGTATTTTAGATGATCTTGATATGATAGGGAAAATAGATACCGAAAACATGCTTGGAATTGAAGAAAATTTTTCTGAGCAGCTTCAGCGAGCAAAAGCTATAGGAATTTCAATTGACGTAAGCAAAATAAATAGCCTTAATATTAAAGGGATTGCTTTTTTAGGTATGGGCGGCTCAGGTTTTGCGGGTGATTTTATAAAAAACCTTGTAAAGTATGAATGTAAATTGCCAATTGAAATTGTCAAAGGCTACAAGCTACCTGCTTTTGTGAAAAATGATTGGCTTGCGATAGCAGTTAGTTATTCCGGTGATACGGAAGAAACAATATCAGCTGCAACTGAGGCTTTAAGTAGAAAATGTGAGGTTATTTTTGTTTCTTCTGGTGGGAAAATCGAAGAGATTGCTAACCAAAGTAATAAAATACATATAAAAGTTCCAGGAGGTTTTCAACCAAGAGCAGCTTCAGGATATCTTTTTATTCCTTTACTAATCCTATTTGAAAAGCTTGGTTTTATAAGCTCAAAATTAAAAGAAATTGATGATTCAATATTGTCGATAAAAAAATTATCCGAAGAATATGGGAGAACTAATCCATTGGATAAAAATTATGCTAAGAAAATAGCTTTTGAAATAGGATCAAAACTCCCTATAATTTATGGTTATGAAGGTGTTTTATCTTCAATAGCATTTAGATGGAAATGCCAGATAAATGAGAATTCAAAAGGTCCTTCTTTTTATAATGAGTTTCCAGAATTAAACCATAATGAAACAGTTGGATGGGACAGGCTTTCAGATATAACCAAAAATTTTGTTTTGATTTATTTTAAGGATAGCAAAGAATCCATTAGGATTAACACAAGGATAAACACAACAATAAATTTGATAAAAGAAAATTTTTCAAAGACAATTGAAGTCCCTGTCACTGGTAAAAGCCCTCTTGAAAAAGCATTAAACACGATGTTTTTGGGTGGGATTTCAAGTGTTTATCTTGCTATATTAAATCATACAAATCCAACTCCTGTTGATAAAATTAAGGTTTTAAAAGCTGAGTTAGCAAAGATTAAAGATTGATGTAAGAGAAAATTAAATAATAAAAAGAAGGGAATTTTATGAATTATGACATAAAAGATAAGAGTCTTGCGGCGGTTGGTAAAGATAAAATTAAGTGGGCTGAGGCAGATATGCCCGTTTTAAGAGCAATTAGAGAAGATTTTAGCAATTCAAAGCCTTTACAGGGGGTAAAAATTTCTGCATGTTTGCATGTTACATCTGAGACAGCAAATCTTATGATTACTCTAAAAGAAGGCGGGGCAGAAGTTGTATTATGTGCATCAAATCCATTGAGTACCCAGGATGATGTGGCAGCTTCTCTTGTTTTTGATTATGAAATCCCAACCTTTGCAATTAAAGGTGAAGATAATAAATTATACTACGAACATATAAATAATGTTTTAGACATTTTTCCTAATATTACAATGGATGATGGAGCTGACTTAGTTTCAACGATTCACAGTAAAAGGAAAAATCTAGCTAGCAACATAATAGCAGGGACTGAAGAAACCACTACAGGAGTTATAAGGCTTAGAAGTATGGAAAAAAATGATGTTTTACTATATCCGATTATTGCAGTAAATGAAGCTAAAACGAAGCATTTTTTTGATAATAGATACGGAACAGGTCAAAGCACAATAGATGGAATATTAAGAGCAACTAATATTTTGCTTGCAGGGAAGAAATTTGTAGTTGTCGGATATGGCTGGTGTGGAAGAGGTGTTGCTATGAGGGCAAAAGGTATGGGCGCAGATGTAATTATTCTTGAAATTGATCCACTTAAGGCCCTAGAGGCAAAAATGGATGGGTTTGAAGTTATGAAAAATACTGCTGCAGCAATAGTTGGCGACATATTTTTATCTGTGACTGGAAATAAGAATGTAATTGGAGAGCCTATATTATCAAGGTGTAAAGATAGAACGATTGTTGCTAATTCAGGCCATTTTGATGCTGAAATTGATTTAAATTATTTAAAGAAAAATTCAAAATCTGTAAAAAAGATAAGACCAATGGTTGAAGAGTATTTAATGAATGATGGCAGAAGGATATATGTTCTTGCAGAAGGAAGGCTTGTTAATCTTAGTGCTGCTGAGGGACATCCTGCAAGTGTCATGGATATGAGTTTTGCAAACCAAGCATTAAGTATTGAATATATTGTAAAGTTAAATAAAGAAGGCCGCCAGCTTGAAAAGAAAGTTTATACAGTTCCAGAAGATATTGATAAAAATATAGCTAGTCTAAAATTAAAAAGTATGGGTATTGAAATAGACAAGTTAACATTAGAACAAGAAGAATATCTAGCTGCATGGAGTCTCGGGACTTAACATATTATATAGGTATAGGATTTTATATATGGAACTTGGAAGTGAAGTAAAAACTTTAATATGGAACGGGAAAACCCTTAAACTAATTGATCAAAGGAAGCTTCCTTTTGTTAAGGAATATTTTGTTTGTGATTCTTATGAAAAAGTTTTTGTTGCAATTAAGGATATGATAGTTAGAGGAGCTCCTGCAATTGGAGTTACAGCAGCTTATGGGGTTGCAATTGCTGCATTGCAATTTAATAATAAAGATAGCTCAAAAGATTCTTTTTTTTCTTATTTAGAAAAGGCAATAGAAAAGCTTGCTTCATCAAGACCAACAGCTGTAAATTTATTCTGGGCATTAAATAGGTTAAAAAGAATTATAAAAGAAAATGAAAATCTCAAGATTGAACAAATAAAAAAGAAAATTATCATGGAAGCAGAGTTAATTGAAAAAGAAGATATAGAGATAAATAAAAAAATGGGAAGTTACGGAGTTGAAGCTTTAGATGATGTTAAAGGGAAGGATAATAAGTTAAAAATACTTACCCACTGTAATGCAGGGGCTCTTGCAACTGCAGGATATGGTACTGCTCTTGGGGTCATAAGGAGTCTTGCCCACATAAATAGAATCTCAAACATAGTGGTTGATGAAACAAGGCCTTATCTTCAAGGAGCAAGGCTTACTGCCTGGGAACTTGAGCAGGAAAAAATCCCATTTTTTATAATAACTGATAATATGGCTGCTTTTATGATGTCTAAAGGTGAGGTCGATGCTGTTATTGTTGGAGCTGATAGAATAGCTTCAAATGGAGACAGTGCAAATAAAATTGGTACTTTTGGTGTATCAATCTTAGCAAGATATTTTAACATTCCTTTTTTTGTTGCAGCTCCTACGTCAACTATTGATATGAGTATTGCAAGCGGAAGTGATATTCCTATCGAGGAAAGAGATAGTGATGAGGTAAGAAAGATAATGGGTAAAAGAATAATTCCGGATTATATGCCAGTTAGAAATCCATCTTTTGATGTTACTTTAGCAGAAAATATTTCTGCAATTATAACTGAAAAGGGTATTATAAAACATCCTTTAGATATCAACATAAAAAAGATATTAATTTAAGATTGTTAATTGAAAATTAAGAATGTTATGCTTTATTTATTGTTTATTGAAAAAATAGTAATGAGAAAAAATTTAAATATTATTTAATAATATTTTTAGAACTGGAGAAATCATGCCAGATAATAAGGTAATGATACTAGCAGCAGGTCTTGGGACAAGACTAAGACCTTTAACAGATTTAATATCTAAACCTATGGCGCCTATAGTAAATAAGCCTGTTATGGAACATATAATTGAGCTTCTTAAACTGCATGGTTTTAAAGAAATAGTTTGTAATTTACACTGGTATCCTGAAGTTATAAAAGATTATTTTGGTGATGGCTCAAAATGGGGTGTTAATATAACTTACTCGTATGAACCAGAACTTTTAGGGACTGCAGGTGGAGTAAAAAAGGTAGAAAACTTTCTTAAGGATAAAACTTTTTTAGTTTTAAGTGGTGACGCTTTAACTGATATTAATTTAACCGAGTTTATGGAGTTTCATAAAAGAAAAGGCGGTATATGCAGCATCGCATTATCGGAAGTTGCTAATCCATCTCAGTACGGGGTTGTATTGATAGATAATGATAATAAAATTGTTGGTTTTCAAGAAAAACCTCTTGCAGGGGAAGAAAGGAGCAAACTTGCTAACACTGGGATTTATATTTTTGAGCCTGAGATATTTAATTATATACCTTATAACGTTTTCTATGACTTTGGAAGAGATTTGTTCCCAAAACTTCTTGAAAAGGAAATACCTTACTATGGTTATAAACATTTAAGATATTGGAATGATGTTGGTAGTCTTGAGGAGTATCAGCAAGGGAATTTTGATGCACTTGAAGGTAAAGTGGAAGTGAAAATACCAGGAGTTCAAATAGATGAAGGTATTTGGCTTGGAAAAAACTGCAAGGTTGAGGAAGATGTGGTAATGATCCCCCCTATCGTGATTGGCAATGATTGTACAATAAAAAAGGGTGCAAAATTATATGGCCCAATAATAATAGGGGATAACACAATAATTGACGAAAGAGCAGTTATGTATAGGGGTATAAAATGGGGGAGCGGTTATATTGGTAAAGATGCATCTCTTATTGGGGCAATAATCGGGTATGATACAAAGATAAAAGATGGGGCATCTGTTCTTGAAAAAGCGGTAATTGGCTCTAAAAGTGTAATTGAAGATGGGATTATAATCCATCCTAGTGTCAAAATAATGTCTAATGCTATAATTGAAAAAGATAAGTTAAATAATGAAGAATAAATTTAGAGAAAGATTATAAATTTAATTTTAAGGAGGATAATTCAAGAAATAGAAGAATTTAATTTTTTAAACGAAAAAAGTTTTTTATTTTTAAAAAATATTTTTATCCCTCAAACATGTTCAATATGTGGAGATTTGTTTAATGGGTATTTATGTGCAAGCTGTAAGGAAAAGATAAATAAAATAAATGGACTAATTTGCAATAACTGTGGTTTACCTATCTTAGAAAAAAATGATAGTAGTGCTATTTTAAAAGATAGAAATAAAGAAGATGATGATAAAATTAATAATGTTTACCTGTGCAGTTATTGCAAAAATATGAACTTTAATTTTTATAAATTAAGAAGTTATGGAATTTATGAAGGCGTCTTAAAAAGAGTAATAACATTATTTAAATATGATAAAATTTATAGTCTTGCAGATGATTGTGTTGGGTTTTTTAAACAAGCTTTTGATGAATATTATTATAATGAAAAAATAGATTTTATTGAAACAGTTCCAGATTATTTGGAAGAGAATGAACCTAGTAATTCTTACCAGTGCAATATAATTTTTTATAATAATTTTTCTGAAGCTAATCATATGCAGATTATAGCTTATAAACTTTCTAACTTGACTCGCATTCCTTACTCTAATAGCATTCTAAAAGTTTTGAAGACATGCAAGCAGCAAAAATTAAACAAATCAGAAAGAATAATAAATTTAGTTAATGCTTTTAAAGTTCGAAATCCATTTATTTTTCATAATAAAAATATATTATTAATAGATGATGTTTGGACAACAGGGAGCACGTTGTGTGAAATATCGAAAGTTTTAAAATATAATGGAGCAAATAAAATATATTTATTAACTTTAGCCAGGGGTTTATGAAGTTGGTGTTTAGGTAATGGATATTATCTTCGATTATTATTTTTGGGAAACATCTAAAATCCCGTGATAGTAATAAAACAAAACTTTAAGAGCTAGGATGGGTTACTTTAAGAAAACCATTTGAAGGCGAAGCGGGCACGGTTCCTCTTTCAAGAGGAGAGCGAGCCTGAAACTTGAGCAAGCTTTCCTCGCTGGGGAAAGGCTTGCGTGTTTTCTTAAAGTAACTCATCCTAGCAAAACAGTTTATTCTTATCATGGAATTTTAGATAATTATTTATTTTTGGTAAGGCTTGTAAAAAAAGATGTAATTTTTTAATCTATTTGTATATGATTTACTTTTTAGTTTAAATATTAGGAGGAAAAGTGGAATTTATAATTAAAGGAAGAAATGTAGAACTTTTTGATGATATAAAACAATATGCTGAGAAAAAGATTAAGTCCAGAATAGAAAAATTTTTTGAAAGGATAATAAAGATTGAGGTTGAATTTTCAGCTGAAAAGAATCGAAGAATTAATAAAGATAGCAAGGTAGAGGTAACTGTTTTTACTCCAGGTGCTGTAATCAGGGCTACTGGATATGGAGTTGATTTTTTTGAGGCAGTTGATAATGTTAACAGTAAAATGGAAAGACAAATAAAAAGATATAAAAATAAGATGATTCAAAAAAGCAGAAAGCCTTCTGATTTAAATTTTGTTAAAGAAAGTACAAAGCCAGATGATGGAAATTTAAAAAATATTGTAAAGGTAAAAAGATTTGAAATAAAACCCATGACACCCGAAGAAGCCACTTTGCAAATGGAACTTTTGGGTCATGATTTTTATGTCTTTATAAATGCCGAAACTGGTAAAACAGCCGTTGTTTATAAAAGAAAAGACAAAGATTATGGAATTATTGAGCCACAAAATAAAGCTTAGTTTTTTTAAGGTTTAAACTTTAAAATTTTTATTCTTCAATAACTTTGATAATACTATAATATTTTGTAGTAATTATTTTTAAGTTTGATTTAAATCTTGTAATAAATTGGTGATGAGTATGTTTAAATTTCAAAATTTATTAAAAGCAGGACAGGGTAAAGAGCAAAAAAAGTATGAAATGATAGTAGCTAGGATAAATGAGCTTGAACCTGAAATAAGTTCTCTCTCAGATGGCGAATTGAAAAACATGAGGATTAAATTTCAATTAAGATATGAAAATGGAGAAAGTCTTGAGGATTTAATGCCCGAGGCTTTTGCTGTTGTTAGAGAAGCCTCTAAAAGAACACTTAATATGCGCCATTTTGATGTTCAGCTACTAGGTGGGATTGTATTATTTGAAGGCAAAATTGCAGAAATGAAAACCGGTGAAGGGAAAACTCTTGTAGCAACTTTACCAGCTTATCTTAACTCTTTTACTAACAAAAGTTGTCATATTGTGACAGTTAATGATTATTTAGCAAAAAGAGATAGTATCTGGATGGGGAACATTTATAACTTTCTTGGGTTAAAAGTAGGTCTTTTGCAAAATAATCAGGATTTTTTAGAGAAAAGGCAAGCTTATTCATGCGATGTAATTTATGGGACAAATAGTGAGTTTGGGTTTGATTACCTGCGAGACAATATGGTGGCTTCAAGAGATATGATGGTCCAAGATGGCCATTATTTTGCTATTGTTGATGAGGTTGATAGTATATTAATAGATGAAGCCAGAACTCCTCTTATTATTTCAGGTGTCCCATATCAGTCTACTGAACTCTATAGAAAAATGGCAAGAGTGGTACCAAAACTTGAAAAGGATTTGGATTTTGAAATAGATGAAAAACAAAAAAATGCAGCAATTACTGAAAAAGGCGTGGAGAGAGTTGAGAAAATTTTAGGGATAGAAAACCTTTATGACCCTTCAAATTATTTATATATTCATGCATTAAATCAGGCACTCAAAGCTTTTTATTTGTTTAAAAAGGATGTTGATTACATTGTTAAAGATGGACAAGTTTTAATAGTAGACGAGTTTACAGGAAGGATTTTACACGGAAGAAGATATAGCGAAGGACTACACCAAGCTATCGAAGCTAAAGAGAGTGTCAAGATTAATGAAGAAAACCAGACTCTTGCAACAATTACTATTCAAAATTATTTCAGAATGTATGAAAAGTTAGCTGGTATGACAGGGACAGCTTTAACAGAAGCTGAAGAATTCAGGCACATATATAAACTTGATACCGTAGTTATACCTACAAATAGGCCAATGATAAGGGCAGATTTACCGGATTTAATTTATAAAACAGAAGGAGCTAAATTTGAAGCAGTTGTTAATGATATCAAGGAAAAAAATAAAAAAGGTCAGCCTGTTCTAGTTGGGACTATTTCAATCGAAAAATCAGAATTACTTAGTAATATGTTAAGGAAAGAAAATATAGCCCATGAAGTATTAAATGCAAGATATCATGAAAAAGAAGCAGAAATTATTGCTAAAGCTGGACAAAAAAATTCAGTAACAATATCAACTAATATGGCGGGAAG
>Ga0255345_1002345_pt1 | contig 24465 bp, 23 predicted proteins | sample wastewater_treat_6_FD_192415 | JGI IMG/M metagenome (GOLD analysis project Ga0255345, IMG submission 192415) | Wastewater microbial communities from Lulu Island WWTP, Vancouver, Canada - plant20 | ecosystem: Engineered > WWTP > Wastewater > Unclassified | place: Canada: Vancouver, British...
TTTACTAGGATGTACCACAAAACCTCCCTATGTACCTCCTGGAGGAGGTATTGCTGGAAGTAGTGATTATGTATTTGATATTACCTCATTGCCTGAAATAACAATAACGGTTCCTTTAGAAGAATGGAATTTATTGCTGTCCAATTATGACATCAACCGACATAATGATGAAAAAGTAGTAGCTCATTTTTCATTTAAAAAAGATGGTAAAGTTGACGAATTGGGCAACGTTGGGTTACGCCTTAGAGGAAATACCAGTAGAAAGAGACCCGAAGGATACGAGGGTCAGCCACACGATCCAATTAATCCTGATTGGCGTCATGCTCATTTTTCAGTAAAATTTGACGAGTATGTTAGTAAACGGACATTTTATAGTATCGACCATTTAATTTTAAAGTGGTTTAAGGATGATGGTATGTATTGTCGTGAAATATATTGTTACGACTTATTTAAGCGGTTTGGTGTATGGACGGCTCCACGTGCTAGTTATGCTAAACTAACAATCAATATAGAAGGAGGAGCTGAACCCGCCTATTTTGGTGTGTATGCCATGATAGAAGGTGTAAACGATTCTTTTTTAGATTATCGTAAAGAACAAGGAAAATGGGCAAGTAGCAAAGGTAACTTGTGGAAAGCTAAATTTGCTCAAGCAGATTTATCAAATATGGATGATTGGCGAATGGGTATTAGCAATGTAACACTTGACCCCGCAGAAACTGTTGAATATGTGTATGATTTAAAAACAAATAAACAAACAGGATTAGATGCTGCTAAATCAGAATTGAAAGATTTTATCAATAACATGAATCCCTTAAAAAGTGGCAGTGTCGCTCTAAAAAGTTATTTAGAAGAACATATGGATGTAGATCTTTTTTTACGTGCTTATGCCGTAAATGTAATGGTCGGTATGTGGGATGATTATTGGATGAGAGCTAATAACTATTATTTTTATTTTGATACGAACGGCAAATTTTATTTTATTCCGTTTGATTATGATAATACCTTAGGAACATCATTGTATGTAAATGCAGGTACACATGATATGCTAAATTGGGGACCGAGAGATGGAACGCGTGTATTGATGCGTAAAGTGTTGTCAATACAAGAATATGAAGATCGTTTTAAAGAGTACATCAAAGAATTGGCTGATGCTAACAACGACCTTTTTTATACAACAAAAAGTATTGCTCGTATTCAATCGTGGCATGCTATGATTGAACCATATATTGCCAATGATACTGGACAAGATATGAACTTAGTAGATGTACCTGGTTCATGGGGAAATTGCGAATTTTACCGTATTCTTTCTGGAAATGATGAAGGAGGAGAGAATGGTGATGCTAATTTCTTTAAAACAAAGATTAAAAGCATTTATTGGTAAATGAGACAAGTGTTAGTACTTTCATATATAAAATGGCTGAATATTTCAAAACCTTAAAATCTGATTGGTATGAAAAGATGTATTATGTTTATTTTTTACACAAGTTTGCTTTGTACGCTTTTTGGTCAGACCAAAATTCATGTACACCGTTCTGATGCTGTGGATATTAGATTGTTTACTTCGCTACTTGATAGCATAAACTTTCAAGCACTACAAGAAAAACCCTCTGAATATTCAACTTTAACATTACATAAAAACAACCAAACAACACAAGTTGTTCCATTGCAAGCAGTAGACAGCATAGAATTTGGTGTTGACCAAAGTGAATATATTTTTGATATAACAGCTCTTCCAGAGATTAAGTTGACTGTGAAATTGAAAGATTGGAATGCTTTGCTCACTTATTACGATATCAATAATAGTAATGAGGAATGTGTGCCTGCTAGTATCGAGTTTAAGAAAAATGGTGTAGCTACCCAATTAGACAGTATTGGTATACGTATAAGGGGTAATTCGAGCCGAAGACGTCCCGAAGGAGGTGAAGGTGATATGCATAATGCCACAAATCCAAGCTGGCATCATGCACATTTTTCTCTTAAATTTGCCGAATACCGTAAAGGGCAATCCATGTACAGTACCGACCGTTTTAACTTAAAATGGTTTAAAGATGATGCCATGTATTGTAGGGAAATTTATTGCTACGATTTATTTAAGCGATTTGGCGTATGGACAGCTCCACGAGCAAGCTATGCCCGACTTACAATCTATGTAGAAGGCGATGCACAACCTGCGTATTTTGGTGTGTATTCCATCATTGAAGCGGTAAACGATGACTATTTGAAATACCGAGTTTTACAAGGTAAATTTACCGATGATAATGGTAATTTATGGAAAGCAAATTGGGGAGCAGATTTAAGCTCAATGGATGATTCTAAGATGGGGGTGGAGAATATAACCTTAAATCCATCCACAATGCAAACATATGTGTATGACTTGAAAACAAATAAAAAGAATGGTTTAGCTGCAGCCAAAGTACAATTAAAAAACTTTGTTAATGAAATGTCTTCTTTGCAAAGTGGTAGTGCAGAATTAAAAACATTTTTGGAACAAAAAATGGATGTTGATTTGTTTTTAAGAGCTTACGCTGTAAACGTTATGGTGGGCATGTGGGACGATTATTGGTTTAATAAAAATAATTTTTACTTTTATTTTGATAGCAATGGCAAATTTTATTTCATACCTTACGATTATGACAATACCTTGGGTACTTCTAGTGGAATGAACTCAGGAACACAGGACATGCTTAATTGGGGAGCATTAGACGACAGTCGTTTATTTATGAAAAAGATAATGTCTATTACTGCATTTAAAAACCAATACAAAGCCTATATCAAGGAACTGGCAAATGCAAATAATGATTTATTTGATACCAATAAAAGTATTGCTCGCATTCAACAATGGCATGCAATGATTGGTAACTATATTGTAAATGACACGAAAGAAGATATGCTGATAGAAGATAAACCTGCCAGTTGGGGTAATGCTGGTTTTTATCGCTTATTTACAGGTGATGATAAGGGAGGTAATGCTGGTGATGCTAATTTTTTCAAAACAAAAATTAAGAGTATTACGTGGTAATTATGGTTTATTAATTTCGTATTCTTGTTACTTATTCTTACATTTGTGCATACAACAAAATAGTAATACATATGAAAAATAGACCATTAATATTAGTAACAAATGATGACGGAGTAGATGCAAGAGGTATACATTCACTGATTGAAGCGGTAAGCTCTTTAGGGGAAGTTGTGGTGGTAGCACCTGATGGACCACGTTCGGCTCAATCAAATGCCATTACTGTCAATTCTCCATTACGTTTTTGGAAACACCTAGAAAAAGATGGATTGACAGTGTATCGTTGTAATGGAACTCCTACAGATTGCATTAAACTAGGGTTGTGTAATATATTAGATGAAAAACCAGATATTATTGTTTCGGGTATTAACCATGGTTCTAATTCTTCTGCGAGTGTGATGTATTCAGGCACTATGGGTGGAGTGTTTGAGGGTTGTAGGGCTGGTATTCCTTCTGTTGGTTTTTCGTTGTGTAACTACGATCCACGTGCCGATTTTACGGTAGCAATGCAATATGCCTACATGATTTCCGAAACCGTATTGGTAGAAGGATTGCCTACACATACCTGCTTAAATGTAAATGTGCCACCTATTCAAGATGTGAAAGGATATAAATTATGCCGTCAGGCAGATGGATACTGGCACGAAAAATTTGTAAAAAGAGAAGATCCTTATGGTAATAATTACTATTGGCTTACAGGTAATTATGTAAACAATGAGCCACAAGCAACCGATACCGATGAGGCTATGATGGCACAAGGTTATGTATCGGTAGTACCATGCAAAATAGATTTGACTGATTATGATGCATTAGAAGAACTAAAACGATGGAATTATGAAGCAAAAGTTTAATCATTTTTTATGGGGATTTATTCCTGGTTTTTTATTTCCAGTGCTATTGTTTTTGGTTACTTGGGGAAGTATTTACAAAGGAGAATTTACTTTTTGGGATAGTGTCGTGCGTATGTATGGCACCCATTTGATGCAACAATATATTTTGTTTTGCATGTTACCAAATTTATTATACATCTTCTTTGCCTACAAAACAGACAGATGGAAAACAGCAAGTGGTGTAATTGTAGCTCTTGTTCCGTATTTGAGTTTGTTGTTTATGAATATCTAATAGTTACACCATGAGGTATTATATTATTGCAGGCGAAGCATCGGGGGATTTACATGCGTCAAATTTAGTAAAATCAATCTTTAAACAAGATAATCAGGCAGTTATACGTGGTTTTGGTGGCGACTTGATGCAAAATGAAGGTGTACAGCTTGTAAAACACTATCGTGAATTGGCGTTTATGGGCTTTATTCCTGTATTGTTAAATATTCGTACTATATTCCGAAACCTAAGTTTTTGCCAACAAGATATTACTGATTTTAAACCCGATGTAGTTATTTTAATTGACTATCCTGGTTTTAATCTCAAAATAGCCAAATTTGTAAAACTACATCTAAAATTACCTGTTTTTTACTATATCCCACCAAAAATATGGGCATGGAAGGAATACCGTATCAAGGCTATCAAAAAGTATATTGATAAAGTTTTTACCATTTTTCCTTTCGAAACTGAGTTTTATGCCAAGCATCAATGTGAGGTGCAATATGTTGGTAATCCATCGGTTGAAAGTGTGCATACATACCAAGCAACAGCACCTAATCGCAGTATTTTTATACAACAAAATGCCTTAGATGATAAAAAAATAATTGCCTTGCTACCAGGTAGTCGTAAGCAAGAGTTAGAGGCTTGTTTGCCGATAATGTTGCAAGTTGATTTTTCTCAATTTGCTGATTATCAGTTTATAGTAGCAGGTACCGATGCGTTACCTTGTACACTGTATCATACCTTAATGAAAGGGAGCAATGCTAAAATAGTGTACGGAAAAACCTATGATTTATTGCAACATGCCGAAGCAGCGATTGTTACCTCGGGCACAGCAACCTTAGAAACAGCTCTTTTTAATGTGCCACAAGTGGTGTGTTATGAGGCTTTTTTATCACGTTTGGTAGCTCCATTTTTACGAATGGTGTTGAAAATTAAGTATGTGTCTTTGGTAAATATTATTGCCCAAAAAGAATTAGTAAAAGAATTACTTATACAAGATTTTACCCCAAAAAATACGCAAAAGGAATTGCAAAAGCTAGTATTCGACCAAGCATATCGCGCTAATATATTGGCAGGCTATCAGCAATTACATACTGAATTAGGTACAACAATTGCCTCTGATACTGCAGCAAAAGCAATGGTTAATTATTTGAAGAAAGAATAAATAAATAGCCAATGCCAGTTACACTCCATCATATAGGGATTTGGGTTGATGACTTGGACAAAATGCGTCAATTCTATGAACATTATTTTAGTGCTCATTGTAGCAAAAAATATATCAATCCCATAACGAATTTCAGTTCCTATTTTTTGTCGTTTGGTAATGATAGTACTAGGATAGAGTTAATGTGTAGGGTTGATACAACCATTGAACCCACAAAAAGAGGCATAATGAAAGGTTATGCACACATAGCACTATCGGTGGGTAGTAAAACTAAAGTAAATCAACTTACGGAAAACCTACGCAATGACCATTACAAGATTGTAAGTGAACCACGTACTACAGGTGATGGGTATTATGAAAGCATCGTACTCGACCCAGAAGGGAATTATATTGAAATTACTGTCTAAAATTCTACCTTACTACTGTCTGATTTTTTTTAAATTAGGTTTAAAAATATACGATCAAAAGGGAACATAATACAAGTATATCCTAAGGGAAATTGCTCTCAACGGTATCGAATGCCGATAAAAATTCCACAAAAAAGAATAGAAAAAGAAGAATGCCCACATTCGTTTAAGTAATAGAAAATGATTATTTTTATCATCTGTATTTTTATGCATTAATATTAACATAACATATTTATTATGAAGACATTATATTTCCAAATAAGTACATTTATTTTAGTAATAGTTTTGATGGCATCATGTAAAACAACCTTACAAATAGAGCCTCCTAGAGAGTCTTATTTACCATCAAATTTAACACCAGCTACATCTGAGTTACCATTATTAGTAGAGGTAGATGTAAAAAAATTAGAATCAGCTATTAATCAAAAAATAAATGGATTAGTTTTTGAAGGAGATAAACTGAATAATCAGGATTTGAGTATAAAAATTTGGAAAGCACAAAATTTTTCGTTTAATGTAAAAAACAATGTGATTGAATACCGTGTGCCACTAAAACTTTGGACACGTTTTGCTTGGTCAGTAGATAAGTTTGGACTTTCGATGGGCGATACATATGAGGCTACTGGGAGTATTGCACTGAACTATAAAACAACTATTGAGATTGATAAAAATTGGAAATTAGTAGCCAAAACGACCTCGCATGGTTTTCAGTGGATTGATACACCAAAACTGAATGTTATAGGAGTAAGTGTACCTATAACACCCATTGCTACTATTGCACTTCAGCAAAGCGAAGAGTTGATAACAAGTCAGATTGATGCTATATTGGCACAAACGATAAATATAAAAAAATATGTTGCTATGGCATGGAAAGAAGCACAAAAGCCCATGCAAGTAAGTTCCGAAAATGACCTATGGGTGCGTATTAGTCCTAAAAATGTGTATGTTTCACCATTCACAACCAATGGACAGAAATTATATGTTGCTATTTCTATACAAGCAGTAATAGAGTCATTTATGGGGATACAACCTGTTCAAAATAAGCTCACAACGCTACCGCCTTTTACCGTATCAGCAAATCAGCCAAAGGATTTTAACCTGAATATTGCTACTGATATAACGTACGAAAAAATCTCAGAATTAGCTAAATCGCAGTTGCAAAATAAAACATTTTCGGAAGGAAACAAAAGCATTACAATAACTGACCTTTCGGTATTTGGTAGCGAAGGAAAAGCTATTTTTGTTGCTGATGTTATTGGGTCGATAAAAGGTCGTATTTACTTTACGGGAACGTTAGGATACAATGCAGAAACAATGTCAATTGAAGTATTACAACCTGAGTTTGATATTAAAACTAAAAATGCTCTTGTAAAATCAGCAAATTGGTTGTTAAATGGATTCATTATAAAAAAAATAACGCCTTATTTGACATATCCTGTGCAGGACGAACTTACAACAATGAAGACAGAGGCGAACAAGATGCTCACAAACTACAAGGTGTATGATGGTGTAGACCTTACTGGCAAGTTACACACAATATCCGTGCAAAGAATCGATTTAGTGCCTGGAGCTATACGTTTGCATGCGAATGTAGGTGGAAATATTGCCCTAAAAGTAAACGATATACACTTCTAAATCGGGAGTGTAAACATATAGGCAGTCCAAACAAAGAGCTGTAAATATATAAAGTTGAGTTATGCCATAGCAATAGAACTTGGCTACTAGTAGCTATTTTTTATTACGCTCCAACTCTTTTAAGTTAGTTAGTTTTTTCTTTTCAAGAAATTCGTAAATACCTTCGTGGTGTTCTATAACTTTTTGATTACCAAATTCATATACTTTCGTAGCCAGACCATCTAAAAAATCGCGGTCGTGCGAAACCGTTATTAACGTGCCATCAAAGTCGATGAGGGCTTGTTTCAATATATCTTTTGTCTTCAAGTCAAGATGGTTGGTAGGCTCATCTAATATCAGCAAGTTTACAGGTTCGAGCAACAGTTTTATCATGGCTAATCGTGTCCGTTCGCCACCCGAAAGCACTTTAACTTTTTTGTCAATATCCTCTCTACCAAACATGAAAGCTCCCAGTATATCGCGAATCTTTGTACGTATATCGCCCACAGCAATATCATCAATGGTTTGAAAAACGGTAAGATTTTCGTCTAACATTGAGGCTTGATTTTGAGCAAAATACCCAATTTTTACATTGTGTCCGAGGGTGAGTGTACCGCCAAAAGGAATTTCGCCCATAATACATTTTACCAAGGTTGATTTACCTTCGCCATTTTTGCCTACAAAAGCAATTTTTTCGCCTCGGTGAATCATTACATTTACATCCTTAAATATCAGCTTATCATCATACTGTTTGCTTACATTTTCGGCTATTACGGGGTAATTACCCGAACGTGGCGAGGGAGGAAATTTGAGTCGCAAAGCAGATGTATCTTCTTCATCAACTTCTACAATTTGCAATTTTTCGAGCATTTTTACACGCGATTGCACTTGCAGGGTTTTGGAATAGGTGCCTTTAAACCGTTCGATAAACTCGGTGGTTTCAGCAATCATTTTTTGTTGGTCCTCATACTGTTTTTGCTGTTGCTGACGGCGTTCTTTACGTAGTTCAAGGTAGTGAGAGTAGGTAGCTTTGTAATCATATATTTGTCCCATCGTTACCTCAATTGTACGATTGGTAATCGTATCAACAAAAGCTCTATCATGCGAAATGACAATAACCGCTTTATCACTTTGTATCAAAAAGTTTTCCAACCATTGAATGGATTCAATGTCGAGGTGGTTGGTAGGTTCGTCGAGCAAGATAGCTTGTGGATTGCGTAATAATAACTTCGCTAGTTCGATACGCATACGCCAGCCACCGCTAAATTCACTGGTTTTTCTGTTAAAATCAGTACGAGAAAACCCTAATCCAAGCAAAATCTTTTCAATTTCACCGTCATAGTTGATTTCTTCGATGCTATAAAATTTTTCACTCAACGCCGAAACTTCTTCAATTAACGCCATATAACTATCGCTTTCGTAATCGGTACGTATGGCAAGTTGTTCGTTGAGGTCATTAATTTTTTTCTCCATCTCAAATACAGAAGAAAAGGCTTGAGACGCTTCTTCAAATACTGTTCGAGAGTCTTCTGTCATTAAGTGTTGAGGTAAATAGGCTATTTCGTAATCTTTAGGAGTGGTTACTTTCCCACGTGATGGTTCGCGAACACCTGCTAAAATTTTGAGTAAGGTAGATTTACCAGCACCATTTTTACCCATTAGGGCAATGCGGTCTTTTTGGTTTACTACAAACGAAATATTATCAAATAGGGAAGTGCCCCCAAATTCTACGGTTAGTCCTTCGGCTAAAATCATTTTACGTGCATGTTTAAGGGCACAAAGGTAGTAAAAAAATGGTTTTGTTTACTATTTAAATTCGTACTAAAGAATAATCTTAGGTTTATATTTTTGCAATTAAATACACAACATATCCAATATAGGCAGAAAGAAGAAAAGCCGCCTCCCAACGGTCAAGTTTTTTCTTTTTACCAATAAACATGGCAATAAACAAGAGCAAAGTACCTATGGCTAAAATGTATAGGTCAATGTTAAAAGTCGGTATATAATTTAGTGGTCGTATAATTGCACTAACACCAATAATGAGAAAAATATTAAAAATATTCGACCCAATAATGTTTCCCACGGCAATATCATTGTTCTTTTTTACTGCAGCTACTACAGAAGTCGCTAATTCGGGCAACGATGTGCCTGCTGCTACGATAGTTAATCCTATAACTTTTTGACTTATTCCTAGTACGTTGGCAATGTTTACGGCACTATTTACTACTAATTTTCCACCCAATACCAAAGCTCCTAATCCAACAGCAATAAAGGTGTAAATTTTCCATGGTGGTAATACTACTTGAGAGGTTTCCATTGCATTAGGATCTGTTTTCAATTGCTTGTACACATACCACAAAAAACCAGCAAAAAATAAAAGCAATAGGATACCATCTAAGCGAGAAACAGTACCAGTATGTTGGAAATAAAAATCATTTCCTAAAATAAACAATACCACAATAGCTAAAAATGAAATAGGAATTTCTTTCCACACTGTACTAGATTGAACAGCAATGGGCATAATGAGTCCAGTAATACCGAGTATAGCAAACAAATTAAATAAGTTGCTACCAATTATATTGCCAAATACAATTGCAGGAAAGTTATCTGCTGCGGCAAACACGTTTACAACTAATTCGGGTGCAGAGGTTCCAAAAGCCACAATAGTGAGACCTATAGCTAAATCTGAAATATGGTGTTTTTTTGCCAAAGCAGATGCCCCATCCACTAACCAGTCTGCTCCTTTTACAAGAATTAGTAATCCGAATGCTAGAATTAAGATGTTGATAATCATATGGATACAAGTATTATTATTGTTGAATAAATTATCAACAAAGGTATATGATTATTGGTGTATTTCAATCTTTTTTTTGTAAAAAAAAATAGGGATTTTAAATAAAAATTTATTTCAAGAATCTATCCTGATAACGAGGTGGAGGGATGCTACAAGTTGTACGTTTTCCAAATAGTTTGTAGCGGTTTTTAGCTATCCAATCGTATAGTTTATCTCTAACACGTAAGGGGATATAACGAAAGATTAACAGTAAAAGCCATATTCCTCCCAAAATTTTAAATATCTCAAGAATAGCTGTAGATTTTGTATAACAATTCCCTTGTGAGATGAAAAGAATAGTTGCAGTAGGCGTAGTGATAGCGTAGGAGGAAGATAATTTTGTCCCAATGTCAGATTGTAAGGGAGCAAAACGAAAGTGTTTTTTTCTATCAAGCAACAAAATTAGACGCACAACAAACGAACAGGCATAACACATGCCGTCAAATAATATGATAGAATATGAGGCTGTTGTTGGCATATCATAGATAATAAATAACCTGCCTAAGACCTAACAAATGCGAATAATTCATTATATAAAAGAGCTGTGGGCAAACCCATTACATTGTAATATGACCCACTAATGTGTTCGATGCCAATATATCCAATCCACTCTTGCACTCCATAGCTCCCTGCCTTATCCATAGGAGTGTATAGCTTAACATAGTGAATAATTTCTTCTTCGCTCAATGCTCTAAAAGTAACATGCGAAGTTCCAGCAAATGTATGCATTTTTTGTTGGGTAAATAAACAAACACCTGTAATCACTTCGTGTGTTTTACCAGATAATTTGCGTAGCATCGCAGCTGCTTCTTCGGCATAACGAGGCTTTCCTAGTACTTCTCCATCTACTAGTACCACCGTGTCGGCTGTAATGGCTAGTGTGTTCGATTGCAATTGACGACTGTATGCCTTGGCTTTCTCTCTAGCAATATGTATGGGAATGGCACTTCCAGTTAGCCCTATTGGATAGCTTTCGTCTGTATTTACAGAAGTGCTTGTAAAATTGATTTCTAATCCTTTAAGCAGTTCTCTCCGTCGTGGCGAGTTGGAAACCAATACGACAGAATATTTGTGTAACACATCTTTTAATAACATATAATCTATGATATTATGCGTTGATAGTCATTAAATAAGGTAAAAACAAGCTATATAAAACACCTAAAAACATCATAAATTTTACAAATGTACTGATTTGGTGATAGTCTGATTTTCCCTTTGCCTTAAATAAAAGATAAAAAAATACAAAAAAAGGCATTAGTACTCCAAAAAGAAAATACCGTTCTGTTACATTATCATTGGCAAACTGTATTTTGAAAAAAGAAAAATAGGCAAGGAGAGCAATAGTTACTGCTCCTAATACATATGCCACTATCTTTGTTTTGGCAATGCCCCACACAATAGGTACTGTGCGACATTCCATTTCTCTATCTCCCTCTACATCTTCCATATCTTTTACTATTTCGCGTAGTACAGTAAGTAAAAATGCAAACAAACTAAAACCGCCTACCCATTGCAATATTTCAGGAATAATCTGTGTGTAATGAATCAGTTCACCATATTGTTTTACTAATAACAAAGATTGTATGTAAGCTACTAAAAAAAGTGATACGGCTGCACACAATCCAATGATAAAGTTACCTAGTAAAAATTGTCTTTTGTACGAAGCTGAATAGAACCAAAGAAGTCCTGGTATGACAATAAAAATAAAACCTACGCTTACATCTTTCAACAGAAATGCCAATACGATACCTGCCAAAATTCCAATACCAAAAAGGGATTGAAAAATCCATGCTGCTTGCTGACGCGATAGTGTTTTGCCAATGATTACTTTATCTGGTTTATTAATCGTGTCAATTTTTGTGTCAAAATAGTCATTGACAACATATCCCGCAGCTGCAATAAAAGCTGACGCAATAAACAGTAAGAGTATTTCAAGGCTTATATACGAAAAGGATAGACCATATTTAGTTAAAATGGCAACAACAACGCCATAATACATAAGAGCCTGAAATATAAGTAAACTAATAATGTTTTGTAAGCGAATTAATTGAATAAATTTTTTCATAGTGTGTTATTATTATTTGTTTTTTACCAACCGAATGCATGTTCATCGGTCAACCATTTGTTTTGTGCTTTTAATACTTGTTCTATCACATCGCGTACACAACCTTCGCCTCCACGGTAGTTTGATACGTAGCAGGATATTGCTTTAATTTCTGCAGCCGCGTCGCTAGGGCAAGTGGGCACACCTACGAGTTTCATTACAGGCAAATCGGGTATATCATCTCCCATGTAAAGCACGTCTGTAGGATGTAATCCGTGTTTGGCAATAAAATGTTCAAAATCTATCGTCTTTATGGATGACCCTAAATATATATCTTGTATGCCTAATCCCTCGAATCGAGTACGTACAGCAGCAGTTTTTCCTCCAGTAATGATGGCAATAGGATATCCTAATTTTATAGCCAATTGTAATACATAGCCATCTTTTATATTTGCCATACGCATAGGTTCCCCATTGGGATACAGGGGGATGCAATTGGCTGACAAAACACCATCTACATCAAAAGCAAATGCTTTAATATGGGGTAAGTATTCCTTAAAATTTTTATTCATTCTTTGTTTTTCATTTTATGGGTTTGCATTATATTTCTACTTAATAAGGCGTAAATCGTTGCTTTATTGATGTCGGTTTTTGCTAGTTGTGCAATATGTTCTGCTACGATATTTGTGTCTTGTCGTACTGCTGGACCCGTTTGTGCCTCGTAAGGAGATAGTGTACATAATTTGTTTGTTGTTTCCTCAATTAAAGGTAGTAAATCGTTAAAGTTTGCTCCACTTCCCAACATTAATTCACTAGCTAGCGTATATAAATGATTTGTAAAATTACAAGCGAATACAGCCGCAATATGTAAGTTTTTGCGTTTTTCTGAATCAATAATTTGTACTTTTGTGCTTAATAGTGAAGCAATTTGTAAAATGAATTCTGCATTTTTTTCGTTATTAGCTTCAATGAATAGGTTACATTGTTCCCAATTAATTGGCTTTGATTTTGAAAACGTTTGTAACGGATACAGTACACCATAATTAGCAGAAAAAGGGGCTAATATATCTAATGCTACACTACCAGCAGTATGAATAAGTAATTTGTTATGAAAATCGATATTTGTTAAGACCGTACTAATTTCGCTGTCTTTTACACTGCAAATATACAACGAAGCATCTGTATAAATAGCTGATTTAGAAGAAGTAAATGTAGCTCCAACCTGTTCTGCTAGTAACTGAGCAGAGGTCGTAGTGCGACTAAAAATCTGGCGGATATGTATACCTCTTTTATGCAATCCTATTGCCAAATGAGTTGCTACATTGCCTGCACCTATTAGTACAACATCTATCATATATTAGTGAGTAAAATGTTGATAATGAATTTTTTCTGTTTGCAATTTTTCTTCATCAAATGGTTTACGTTCGTCTACTTTGTAACCAATACTAATAATAGCTTCTACTGCATACGTATCTGGAATGTGTAATACTTCTTTTACATAGTCATTAGAGCTTATTTTATGGTTTTTTGTAAAACGATTACGTATTTGTACCCAGCAAGAGCCCAATCCTAAATCTTCTGCAACCAATTGTATTAAGATAGCAGCAATCGAACAGTCTTCCACCCATACATCGCTTTTTTCTATATTTGCCATTATAACTATAGCTAACGGAGCCTCGGCAATAAAAGAACTTGAATGTTCTTTGCTATGACTTAATTTTTCTAATAATTCTTTGTCTGTTACAACAATAAATTCCCATGGATTAATACGTTTGGATGATGGAGACATCAAAGCAGCGTGCAATAAGGTGTCAATATCTTGTGCCGAAACGGATGTAGGTTGGTATTTCCTGCAACTGCGTCTGTGTTGAAGTAATTGGTACATTGATTCCATGATTGTTGTTGTTTTATTTTACGTAAAATGAGGGAAAAAAATAATTAATACTTGCGAGTATTGCTTGGTTGCTAGAGCGAGCAAAGTAATCTGATTTACGATTACTATACATATCTCCAATACCAAAATCGTATCGTGTTTCTATTTGGACGAATCCTAATTTATGAGTACGTATTTCTATTCCTAAACCACCTAATAAACTGTAATCAAAATAATTATCAATAGGATTTATGTGTTGATAAGAAGATGAATTGAGATACGTATTTTTATCTTTTTCTTGTATAGCATAGCGAATTTTTGGTCCTAATTGCATAAAAAAACGAAAAGATTTTTTACCTACATAAATATGTGTTAACAAAGGTAATTCGATGTAATCTACTTCTTTTAGGAAACTTCCAGTAGACGAAGATTGCTCATTCCATCCTCGTTGGCTATAGGTAAGTTCCGCTTGTATCCCAACATTAGGTTCAGCAATATACCGAATAGCTAGCCCACCATGATACCTTAGAATAGGTTCTTGTGTAACAATAGGGTCAAAATTAACAGTAGGATATACAGTTCCTTGAATAATACCAACGGATATCTCTTTTTGAAATTGCGAATAGATTTTATTTGTATTAAAAAAAACAACAGTCGCAATCAGTATTGATTTAAAAAAAGTATTCATTTTTGCTATTTTAAAGTGGTAATGCCTTGTTGGTCATAACTTTGCAAAAATATACCTTTATTTTGGTATCCACCATTCACAGATACTTTTTCAAATTGCAGATTCATTTGCAATAACCCATTGTTTTTTTCTTGTAATTTTGATTCAAAGTTACTACCATAATTAGATAAAAGTCCTATAAAATAATTTGCCAAATCATATCCTAACAGTGCGTAGTTAGGGACGCTTTGTGTTCCAGCAATTCCGTATGTATTTCGCAGTTTAGTGAAAAAAGCATGGATATTACTATCTTTAAAATCAATATAATAATTCGTATACGTATAGTGTGGTAATTGATATAAATCTTGAATTTGTAGTTGATGCCACTCAGAAAAACTAAATATACGAATAGAGGAGGATTGTACAGATTGTATCATATTACTCAACTGTGTTACTACGACTAAATTGGTACTGGGCACAATAAGTACAAGTTCTTTATTTGTACTATTAGCTATTGAGTCTAATCTGCTAGCTGAGAAATCTCCCAAAAAACCAGTACGATAGCTTACTTTATTTTGATTAAAAGCAACTTTCAGTTGATTAACAAACTCTTTTTTATCCTGCAAATTATCTTTACGAGGCTGCAAAAAATAAACTAGCTTATTGCTAAATACTTTGCTAAACTCTTTTGCAATGCTTGTGTGTAAGTCACTTTGCGGAGTTATTACTTGATAAAGGTATTCGTTAGACTCAATTTCTGGTACAGTTGGTGAAAAAGGTACCACTAATTTTATCTTATGTAATTTGGCAAAATTGGCTAAAGCAGGTATTTGACTGCTATAAGCTGGACCAAAAATTATATCTACCTCTTTCAACGAGGGTATACCAAGGGTTTTAGTTAGTTGATTTTGTGTTTTACCTATATCATGTGCCTCAACCTCTATGGTGATACCATGCTTTGCGAGCGAGTCTGTGGCAATTAGTATGCCTTGATAAAATTCAACAAAACGATCCATGCCTGCATCTCTTACTGTGGCTTCTAGTTCAAATGGCATCAATACAGCAATCTTGATGTGTGTTTTTTTGTCTTGTTTGTTTGCTACTACACTTGTTTGAGGTATGGGTGCTATCGGTTTTTCTTCAAAAGCTTTTTCTGTAATAGCCTCTACTTGTTGTACTTTTTTACCCATTGGGATACGAAGAATGGAACGAACAATTAACCCATTAACAACGCTTGGATTTTCTTTAATAATGGCGTCTATTTCTACATCGTAGAGCTCAGAAATACTGTATAACGTTTCTCTACGACGAACCTTATGTTCAATATAGGTGTTTTCTTTGTTATTGTCAGATATTTGTTGTATCGGTTTATCCGTAACGGAGGTTTTTTGTGGGATACTCGTAGGAGAAGGGTTAGTAGGCTTGTTTTCAGTAGTAGCATTAGACTTAATTTTTATCGTAGAACCAATTTTAAGTACTTCTTTGGTTTCTGGATTTAAACTGTAAATTTCTTCTTTGCTTATTTTGTATTTTTGTGATATTGAAAAAACGGTTTCCCCTTTTTCCACGGTGTGTAATAGATAATTTTCTTTTTTTGCTTCCGTTTTTATAGGTATGAGAATTTCCTGTCCTACACGTAGTCCCTCTTTTGTAGATGGATTTGCTAGAATAATGTCATCTTGTGTAACCCCAAATTTTGTGGATATGGCATAAAATCCCTCGCTTTTTTGTACGGTATATTGGTAGTATTGTATGCCATTTACCGTTACTTGTTTAGAAACATTTGGATTAGAGGCAACGACAAAAAAAGTGATAAAACTAGCAAACAGAAACACAATGAGTTTTCGCATAACGACTATTATTTTTTCATATAAAATTGTTACAATGAGGCAAAGATACATAAAAACTACAAATTGTACTGTCTTTTAGGGGAAGAAAACACTTGTTAGTAGCATAAAAAATACTATCTTTACACAATATTTTTTAAAAAATCAGTTTAACAAAATAATAACGACATATTATTTTGACTTTTTACAAATAAAGAGTAAATGCTCGCTTTTTTCAAACATAACTAAGCAATTATAAAATGAAAAAGAGGTTTATTGTACTTATTGTTGGTTTGCTTTCGTATTTTGTTGTTTCAGCCCAATTTAGTGTTACTGGTGTTGATGTAGTGGAGTATCCTCAATCTGATATTGCAGCTGTATTTGTTGTAGATGCATTTACTGATGGTGTATTATCCTATACATTGCCTGAGAACAAAGATGTTACATGGAGTTATTACGATGAATCTGGAAATAAAACTATTATTAAATCCGAAATACAAGTAAATAAAACTTCCATTCCGTTACAAAATAACTCATCTCTTGGCTACGAACTTGACATTCAGGGCGAATTACAGTATGTTTGGGTATTTCATTATCCCGATTTTGAAGTTCAATTGGATGATATACAGATAGATACTAATACAGAGGATAGGTGTCAATTTATTCAGGCACAGTTGTTTATCACGGCAAATTCTATGAAGTATCAAGGGTACAATCAACAAACTATGCCATACGAAGTAGTAAGAACATTTGAACTAGCATACGATTCTGCTTATTTTTCCCAAACTACTTATGAGGTAGAGTCAGTCGTAAGAAAAATAGAACAAACTTCGTACGTTCAACTTACGTCTCCTCTTATGAATACGCTTTATACATTGTCTGGTGATCAATTTGCACGTGCATTTAATCGTACCAAAGAAATTTCATCTGCTCAGGTAGAGGCATTTGCAGTACAAATTAACCCAACTGCAAGTATCCAAACGCGTGATGGATTAAATGAAAAAGAAAGGGACTTGTCTTCATCGCAAACTTTGCGTGGGTCTGCTCCTTTGGAAGTGGAAGTACTAAGCTATGCAAATGTGCCTGCTGCACGTTATTTTGATTGGTGCCTCTCGCGTGAGGCAGATTTTTCTACCTGCGAATTACAGTATATTGATAAAGATTTTCGGTATTCGTTTACCCAACAAATACCGTATTATGTACGGTTAAATGTATACAATGCAGATGCTACATGTAAAGCTGATACGAGTTATGTGATAGATATTGTGGATTCTTTTTTAGAAATACCCAATGTGTTTACGCCTAATGGAGATGGACGAAATGATGAATTTAGAGTAGCTTACAAATCATTGATAAAGTTTAGTGGCAAAGTATACGATAGTTGGGGACGTTTAGTTTTTTCTTGGACAGATCCTACTAAAGGCTGGGACGGTACTATAAATGGATTGAAAGCTCCTGAAGGGGCTTATTTCTATCATATCGAAGCAACTGGAGTAGATAGGGATGAAAAAGGCAATCTGATTGAATATAAAAAGACCGGGGATATCAATTTATTGCGATAATTCAATTACTTCTAAATCTTTCATCACTTCTTTATCTACAACAAACCGCATAAGGGTACGTACTGCATGAAACCCTTGTTTACCTGCAGCACCTGGATTAATGTGTAGCATCTGCAAGGATTTATCATACATTACTTTCGCTATGTGCGAATGTCCACATACAAATAGCATAGGAGGTTTTTTGGTAAGTTCAGCTATAATGTTCGGGTTGTATTTTGCAGGATATCCGCCAATATGCGTCATCCATACAGTTACTTCTTCGACAGTAAAACGGTTGTGCAATGGAAATTGTCCACGTACATCCTGTCCGTCGATATTTCCATAAACGGCTCTTATTTTCTTTCCCGTTGATGCTAGTTGTTCAATAATGCTTATACTACCAATATCTCCCGCATGCCATATTTCATCACAATCTTTGAAGTGTCTTAGGTATGCATCATCCCAATAACTATGCGTGTCCGATAGTAAACCAATACGTGTCATGTTGAACAAAATTTTAAGTACGTAAAGATAGGTAAATTTTATAAATGACTTGTTTTTAATTTTTCAAAATGCGTTATTATTCCTATATATCTAGCTATTTTTGTATTTTTGTACCAAAATTTTATCCATGAATGACGTTGTAAAAGATATCCAAATTTCCCAATATGATTACGATTTACCTGATATACGTATAGCTAAATATCCGTTAAGCCAACGAGATTCTTCTAAATTATTAGTATACAAACAGGGAAAAATTGATCAAACAGTATTTTCTTCTATCTCTGCACATTTACCTCCACGTAGTTTGTTGGTATATAATAATACAAAGGTAATTCATGCTCGTTTGTTTTTTCAGAAAGATACGGGAGCTATCATTGAGATTTTTTGTTTGGAGCCTATACAACCTTCTGATTATCAAATGGTTTTTCAATCAACAAAACGTTGTACATGGAAATGTATGGTAGGAAACCTAAAAAAGTGGAAACAAGGAGCTTTAACCTTGGTATGTGATGTGAAAGGTGTTTCCATAGAGCTAGTTGCCGAACGTGATATGATTAATTCGCAAATACATATACATTTTTCGTGGAATAATGTTGGTGTAACATTTGGTGATATACTCGAAGCCATAGGAAAATTGCCTATACCTCCTTATTTGCATCGTGAATCGGAAGAAAATGATGAAATAACGTATCAAACGGTATATTCCAAAGAGCAAGGTTCTGTGGCTGCACCTACGGCTGGTTTGCATTTTACAGATGAGGTACTAGCACGCTTGCATCAAACAGGTATCTGTACTACAGAAATTACGTTGCATGTAGGTGCTGGCACTTTTTTACCAGTCAAGTCGGCTACTATTGGAGAACATACCATGCATACTGAAATGGTGGTTATTAGCAAACAAACTATCAAACACCTCCAAGCATCTATTGGTAATATTATTGCTGTTGGTACAACTAGTGTCCGTTCGTTGGAGTCATTGTATCATATAGGTGTGCAAGTATCAAAACAACAGTATCATCTATCTGTTTCTCAATGGGAACCTTATTCTGATCATCAGTTACTATCTCCTTTTGAGGCTTTACAAGCAGTAATACAGTATCTGAATAATAATGGATTAACAGAAATTCGTTTTTCAACGAATATTATTATTTTACCTTCTTACCAACGCAAAATAGTTACTGGATTAATCACTAATTTTCATCAGCCCAAAAGTACTCTATTGTTGCTTATTGCCGCTTTTGTGGGCGAGGATTGGAAAAAAATGTATGAATATGCACTGAATAATGATTTTCGTTTTCTTAGTTATGGTGATAGTTCTTTACTTTTGCCATAATTAATCCTGATTATGCTTCATTTTTTTTGAATGTATAAAACGAATACACGTATCAATATGGTCTAAAGTTGCATGGTGCGAGTTGTTATTGACTCTTCAACTTCAAACACCATATATCCACCATCTACCAATGGAGGCATAGTAATATAGTGCACATTGCCAAATGTTGTACGGTTTTCTTTATGTGAATGACCGCTTATAACCATTGATACTTCGTATTGAGCAAATAATGAGAGCAAAGCCATTCGTTCTTCTTTGGTGTATATGCCGTTTGTGTCAAACTGTCGTGCAAAAAAGTTGGTGTGTGTAAACACAATACAATGACGATATTCATAACGTTTTTGCAGTTGTTCGACAAGCCAGGCTGTTTGTTTTTTTCCTAAAGTACTACTGCCACTTTCCAAGCCGATATACAAATCAGTGGCTGTAGGGGTATGAACCGCAAAGGTGTACGTACTGCTTCCAAAAAGTTGTACATATTGGCTCCAACTAAAAAATAAATCATGGTTGCCTGCCACAAAATAAGAGGGTAGTTGATTCCACGCCTTAAATTGATTGTTAGCAGATGTCATTTGATGCGATAATCCATTGGAAATATCTCCAACGATTAATACTAGCGAAGGATCTTCTTCTTCGGTGTAGGAAAAGAACCTTTCTACTTGCTCTGAATTGCCTGTAATATGTAAATCGGATGCTCCGACTACACGATATGTTTCGCTCATAACCTGAATGTCTGGAAGTGGCGATTGGTCGTTGAGAGTTTGTGAGTCGTCAAATCGTTTATCAACTTCATAATTTGTCCTTACAAAATTTAAAGGCTCAAATTCGGGTAGCTTATTACACGATTGAGTTACTATAAGCAAGATAACGATGCAACTTTGTAGGGTTCGTTTTTTTATAAAGTCCATAGTATACCTCCTCTTAGTTGTGTGTGAAATGGATTTACATGAATATTATAAAAACCTGCTGGTTTAACGCAACCTTCTAAGAAGTAATGAATAGTACTGGGGCGATAACTAAGCTGTAGTACATACATTGGATTGCCAGCTTGCTCTATCTCAAAAGTATCATAACTACGTACCCCAATCATAGCATTGTATATATAATTTTTTGGAAATACGTATACATTCAATTGGTAAAGTAAATATCCTAATTCACTAACTGACTGATTACTAAACTGTTTTGATGTGAAATGTCGAATATAAGAGCCAATGTACACATCAAGATGCTGAGGCATATATGTTGCCATCAAAGCAAGGTTTTGCTCACTTAATAGAAGTTGATTATGGGGATGATACATGTAATGTATACCTACTGAAATAGGTTGTGAGACAGGTAAATTATACAATGCTCCCAATGTAAAGGCTTGTATGGAAGAACCATAATATGTATTTCCTTGCCAATTGAGTCCCGCTTCCAATTCCCAACAGGTACTTGTATAGCTTGCTACTGTGCTAATTTCTGCATATGTTCTTTTTACAGGGTTATGTCCAATACCTATACGATGCAGTAAGCTTGTTTGAGCTGTAGCATATGAACAAAGGAATAATAAACTGATTATAAGAGCTTTCAAAGGCATGCATTGATATGTTTGATACAACCATCTACATCATCTGGATGAAACCATACAATGCTTTTGTCTTTCCGAAACCAGGTTAATTGTCTTTTAGCATAGTTTCTGGAGTGTTGTTTTATTTTTTCTTTTGCTATCTCAATACTTGGGTATATACCATCAATATAATCAAATATTTCTTTGTAACCAACTGTATTCAAAGAGTTTAACTCTTTTTTGGTATATAGGTTTTGTGCTTCTTCTACCAATCCTTTTTCAAACATTTGTTCTACTCGCATATTGATTCGTTGATACAACTCTTCTCTGGGCAAGTTAAATCCAATTTTAGTAATAGTGAAGTTTCTGTTTGCAGTCTTTTTTGTTAGTAGAGACGAGTAGGGTTTGCCTATCATTAAGCTAACTTCTACAGCATGCATTACACGTTGTGTATTTTTCAAATCTACTGTTGAATAATATGCTGGATCCAGTTTTAATAATAATTCCCGTACACTTTCCAACCCATTTTCTTGGTATAATTTGTGTACATTTTGACGGATTGATTGATCCACTTCGGGTATATCATCCATGCCCTTACATATTGCATCAATATACATCATAGACCCACCCACAAGTAACACAATATCATGAGTTTGAAATAATGTTGGTAATAAAGCGAGTACATCTTCCTCGTATGCTCCAGCACTATATGTTTCGTCTAATTCTTTGGTTCCTACAAAATAATGCGGTACCAAGTCTTTTTCTTCTTTGGTGGCAGCCGCTGTCCCAATTTCTATGCCTTTAAATAATTGACGCGAATCTGCTGACAGAATAGGGGCATTGTATGTTTGTGCCAATTGGATACTGGCATGTGTCTTTCCAACACCTGTAGGACCCAAAAGTACAACTAAGTGTTTCATTTTAGAGGGTCACTTTCTTCTGAAAAATCAACATCGCTGAAACTTTCTTCATCAAGTTCATCCATATCAAAATCTTCATCACCATAGAAATTTTCGTCAAGGGGAGTAACGACTTTTGCTGGTTTTGTTACTTTGTCTTCTTCAAATATGTCAGCTACAAACTGCGATGGAGCTTCTCCCATTTTTTTTGTACATAGCGCCTTTTCTTGTCTTTTGGTAGGAATTATTTCTTTTAGTTCAATAAAAAAAGCTCTGTCTGTAAAATAATCAAACACATACAAAATTTTTTGTTTTTCTTCTGAAATAAATTCTTCCAAACCTGTTTGTTCCATCACATAATTATCATATTCAGAGCTGGTATCCATTTCAATAAGCGTAATTTCCTGTTCTTTTTCCCAGTAATCATTACAAATAAAGAAAGAAGCCATCCCTTCTTCTGTGTACGATACTGATTCCAAAATAGCTTTGTGTAAATCTAAGAAAGTGGCTGCCGAATCAATTGTAATTTCACGCATAAAATTATCCACTTCGTCTGAAATAAAAATAAATTTGTATAGCATACTAGTTTAATTTTGCATATATATAATTATAGGCGTAAAAATACAGCTTTTTTTCTTTTTGAGAAACATTGTCAATAAAAAAAGCGACCGTTTTGGTCGCTTTTTGCTGAGATGCTTAAAAAGTCAATTTTTTTTCTATTTCTAACACATTTCCTCTAAAGGTTTTGTCTGTGTCCATGAGGTCTTTTACTGTTTTGCACGCATGAATAACTGTAGCATGATTGCGTTTGCCAATTGAATTACCAATTGTGGTGAGAGATTCTTGAGTAAGTTGTTTAGAAAAATACATAGCAATGTGTCGTGCTTGTACCACTTCACGTTTGCGTGAGCTTGATTGCAGACTCTCAACAGGTATTTTAAAATACTCACATACCAAATCACGAATATTTTTTACAGTGTGTTTTTTTTCTGTAACATTGACTAGATTACGCACTACTTTTTTTGCCAAATCTAAGTTTATTACTTTTTTATTCATGGTTGATTGAGCAATAAGCGAAATAATAGCTCCTTCTAAATCACGAATACTGTCTGTAATATGTTCGGCAATAAATGAAAGTACATTATCTGGTATTTTTAATCCGTCCCTTTCTGTTTTGCTAAGCAAAATTGCCTTTCTAGTTTCAAAATCAGGTTTTTCTATTTCAGCTGATAATCCCCATTTGAAACGTGTTAGCAAACGGTCTTCTAATCCTTCCAATTCGGCAGGCTTTTTGTCGCAGGTAATAATAAGTTGTTTGCCTGATTGGTGTAAGTGGTTGAATATATGAAAGAATGTGTTTTGTGTACTTACCTTTTTACCTTCGCCTAATTCGTGGATATCGTCAATTATCAACACATCAATTAGTTGATAGAAATTAAGGAAATCGTTGATTTGATTGTTTCTGGATGCTTCGGTATATTGTAATTGAAATAAATTAGCTGATACGTATAATACTTTCTTTTGAGGGTGTAATTCTTTTGTTTTTAATCCAATAGCATTGGCTAAGTGTGTTTTGCCTACACCTGATTTGCCATAGATAAATAGCGGATTAAAAATAGTTTTACCTGGTTGACTTGCAATATTAATACCTGCTGTACGTGGCAAACGGTTGCAATCACCTTCTACAAAATTATCAAAATGGTAATTAAAGTTTAGATAAGAATCAAATTCTGGAACCCCAATTTTCTTTTTTCCTTGAAAAGGAGCCTTTTCGGTACCAGGTACATCTGTAGTTCCATTTTTTTTATTGTTGTTGTCTACGACTACTCTGTATACCAGTTTTGTATTTGGTGCAATGACACGGTTTAGCGTTGATTTTAACAAATCAGCATACTGTGCCTCTATGTATTCGTAAAAAAACTGGCTTGGGACTTGGATGGTAAATACGTTATTTTCGTATTTGATGGGTATGATTGGCTCAAACCATGTACTAAAGCTTGTTTCGTTCACATTATCTCGAATAATGTTTAAGCATTTGTCCCAAAAAGTAGTGTAAAGAGAATTCATAGTCGTTTTTTCATGTAAAAGAT
>Ga0255345_1002362_pt1 | contig 24349 bp, 29 predicted proteins | sample wastewater_treat_6_FD_192415 | JGI IMG/M metagenome (GOLD analysis project Ga0255345, IMG submission 192415) | Wastewater microbial communities from Lulu Island WWTP, Vancouver, Canada - plant20 | ecosystem: Engineered > WWTP > Wastewater > Unclassified | place: Canada: Vancouver, British...
AAAGGCAGGGGGAAATGTAAAATAAGCCCTAATTAAATGAAAAAGCTAACAGATAGAATCAAGTCCGTATTTAGGTCGAAAGACATTAGAGATAAAATTGTATTCTCTCTGTTAATACTCTTTTTCTACAGAGTACTTTCCGCAATACCAGTCTCAGGAATTCCTGCAGAAGCGATAAAGCAGCTTTTTGAAGGAACAGGTTTTGGTGATGTTCTTTCTACAGTATCGGGAGGGGTATTAGAGACAGCATCTATTGTTGCAATAGGGTTAACTCCATATATCAACGCCTCTATTATTTTCCAATTACTTGGAACAGTAATTCCTAAACTAGAAGAATTAGGAAAAGAAGGAGCTGAAGGTAGAAGAAAAATTTCTATGTATACACGTTTAGTTACAGTTCCATTGGCTATTCTTCAATCATTTGTCATTTACTCTACTTTAAGAGGGTTTGGTTTAATAGAGACATTAGGAACTTTACAATTAGTAACCATGTCTGCAACATTAACAGCAGGGGCAGTAATAATGATGTGGTTTGGAGAATTAATATCAGAAAATGGATATGGAGGAGGTTCGTCTTTTCTTATCATGTTGGGTATACTATCAGGAATCCCTGGGACTATCAGGTCTAATTTTGTAACTATGGATCTTTTTCAAAAAGTTATATTTATACTCTTTTCTTTACTTCTTGTAGTGGGTGTAGTTGTTATTACGGAAACGGAAAGAAGAGTAAAGATTCAGTATTCAAGGAGAGTTAGACAGGGAGGAGCTCTGGAAAGCTATATACCAATCAAACTAACTCAGTCAGGTGTTATGCCTGTAATTTTTGCAATGTCCTTGCTTTCATTCCCTCAGTTGATAGGTAAGTTTCTATTAAGTAGAGATATTAATCCTACAATAACAGGCATCATAGAGACGATAATGAAGGCACTAGAGAATCCTTACATATTCAATGGTCTCTCTTTCTTCCTAATCCTTGCCTTTTCATTCTTCTACTTAGGTGTTGTTTTCAAAACAGAGGATCTTGCTGAAAATCTTCAAAAACAGGGAGCTTTTATACAAGGGATTCGTCCAGGAGAAAAAACATCACAGTATCTTAGAAAGGTAAGTCTTAGACTTACAGTAATAGGTGCTCTTTTCCTAGCAACCTTATCAATATTGCCAGATATATTCGTAAGGACTGGTTTGATAACAGCAGTAGTATTTTCAGGTACTGGTCTATTAATAGTTGTAGGTGTAGCTCTTGATATAAAGAGAGAGGTAGAGTCTATGGTCTCTGTGAGAAGTTATGATAAGTATCTTTAATATTCTGTTCTGTATATATGAAAACAATACTCATACACGGTCCTGCAGGTAGTGGAAAAGACACTCAAGCAGAGCTGTTATCTTCCAAATTTGGGTTCCAAGTAATTGGTACGGGAGAAATGTTTCGTACAATGTTTTCAGAAGGGGATATAGATGCTGTTACAGCTCATCGAAGTTGGTCTAAAGGTTTTTGGGTTCCTAACGAACTTACGTATAAAATGTTAGATAGATGGATTACGAGGTTTGATAATAGTAAGAATTGGTTGTTTGTTTCAGTAGTAAGAGATGTTGGTCAAATAATAATGTTTGATAAATTTTTGGAAAAACAGGCAAGAGAATTAGATAAATTCCTTTACTTCAAACTAGACGAACAAACCGCAGTAGAAAGACTTTCTTTAAGAAGGGTATGTGTTAACTGTGGTGCTATTTTCAATGCTAAGTACAAAAAAGAGAAGAAAGAAGGATACTGTGATGAATGTGGAACTATCTTATCGCAAAGGGAGGATGATAAAGACTATAATATAAGGCAGAGATTATTGGAAGATCAAAGAACAATAGAACCAATAATTGAAGAGTATAGGAAAAGAGGGATATATATAGAAGTTAATGCTAGACCGGGAATAGAAGAAATACATGAAGAAGTAATTAAGGTTCTAAACTTGTAAATAACCTTTTTTTTTGCTATGCTTTCCATGTCTCTTTATTAGGGTGTAAATTACCCAATTTGACTATATTTTGTTGAATTAAAAGTGTTCCTTTGATATAATTCTGAGGATTCTATTTACATCCAAAAAGGACGATATAGTATGAAAGAAAGTAAAAAGGTTTTTGAATTTGATGGCATAGTTAAGGAATGCCTTCCAAATACTAAATTTGTAATAGAGGTAGATGTTGAGGGGGCCAAGCATGAAGTTATTGGCTATCTCTCTGGAAGGATGAGAATGAACTATATTCGTATTTTAGAGGGTGATAAAGTAAAGATTGAAATAACACCCTATGATAAAGAGAAGGGTCGTATAACATATAGATATATGAAATAAAGAAATATGAAAGTACATGCTTCAACAAAAAAAAGGTGTCCGGAATGCTATGTAGTAAAAAGGAAAAACAGAGTATATGTGTACTGTAAGAAAGACCCAAAGCATAAACAAAGACAGGGTTAAATTTAATTAATATATTTTTATCTAAATGGCAAGAGTAGCAGGAGTAGAAATATCAAATGACAAGAAGTTATGGGTCTCCTTAATGGGGATTTATGGTATTGGAGAGAAAAAGGCAAAGCAGCTTTGTATTGATACAAATATTGATAAAAACATATTAGTTAAAAATATGACAGAGAATGAGCTTGATATAGTCAGGAAATATATTGAAACGAATTACAAGGTAGAAGGAGAATTAAGACAGGGTATATACAGAGATATAAAAAGGATGAAGGATATTAGAAGCTATCGTGGAATAAGGCATAAATTAGGATTACCTGTTAGAGGTCAGCGAACGAGGCATAATGCAAGAACTCGAAAAGGAAGAGGAAAGCCAGTTGGTGGTCTTAAACGTACTTTAGACAAAACATAAAATATATGGCAAAAACGACAGAGAAAACAAAAAAGAAAGAGAAGAGAAATGTACAAAGTGGTGTTGCAATTATTCAATCCACGTTTAACAACACTATAATCAGTTTGACAGATGAAGAAGGGAAGGTATTAGGACAAGGAAGCCCTGCAATGGTTGGTTTTAAAGGAGCAAGAAGGAGTACGGCTTTTGCAGCTACTAAGGCAGCTATGGATGTTGCAGAGAGAGTTATTAAAAAATACGGTCTTAGAGAGGTAAGAGTTTTTGTAAAAGGACCAGGATCTGGAAGGAATGCAGCTGTTAAAGGTTTGGATTCAGCAGGCTTAAGAATTACAATGTTAGCGGATAGAACACCAATACCGCACAATGGTTGTAGACCAAGGAAAACTCCTAGAAAATAATTAATTAATACAAATAATAAATGGGAAGACATACAGGACCAAAAGAAAAACTAAGTAGAAGAGAAGGTGTAAATTTGTATCTTAAAGGAGCAAGATCATTCTCTGATAAAGCAGGTATAATTAGGAAACCTTTTCCTCCAGGGCAGCATGGCAATAAAAGGAGAGCTAGATTATCTAACTATGGTTTTCAATTAAGAGAGAAACAGAAAGTAAAAAGAACATACGGGTTAAGAGAGAAGAAAATGAAGATAGTATACAAGGAAGCTGATAGGAGATCGAAGTTATACAATACAGACAAAGGATTAGAATTACTTAGAATATTAGAACTAAGATTGGATAATGTAATCTATCTTGCAGGATTAGCATCATCTAGAGCTTCCGCAAGACAGTATGTAACACATGGACATGTAAAGTTAAATGGGGAGAAAATGACTATTCCCTCTTTAGAAGTAAAAGAAGGAGATACGATAGAGTTGATTAAGGCAAAGTTAGCTCCTTCCTCTAAACTATTTGAAACACCAGATTGGATAGAAACAAAAGGAGTATCTTGTAAGATAGTGAGATTACCAGTAAGGGATGATATGGATGAAGGAATTAAGGAGAACTTAATAATAGAGTTCTACTCTAGATAATTTTAATTAAAATCTAAATGGAAGCATTTAAAGATATAAAGGTTACAATAAAAGAAGAGAAGGATAATTACGGTCTCTTTGAGATTTCACCACTGCCAAGAGGTTATGGACATACTTTAGGAAATGCTCTAAGAAGAATCCTCTACTCTAGCTTGAGGGGTACTGGAATAACTGCTGTTCAGATAAAGGGAGTGGACCACGAGTATTCAACGATTGATGGTATTAAGGAAACAGTTGTAGAAATTTTGTTAAATCTTAAAGATGTTAAGTTTAAAACAGAGTTAGCTGATGAGTTTAAGTGTAAATTAAATGTTACTGGTAAAAAAATTGTAACAGCAGGAGATATAGAGGTAGTGGGAGATTTAGAGATTGTTAATAAAGATATTGTAATAGCAGAATTAACAGATTCTTCTTCTAAATTAGATATGGAAATCACTGTAGAGTCAGGTGTAGGATATAAAAATATTAATGAGACTGAAAGAAAGGTGGTTGGTTTAATACCTTTGGATTGTGATTTCTCTCCAATAGAAAGAGTCAGTATGAGTGTAGAACAGGCTAGAAAAGGACAAGAAACAGATTTGGATGCTGTTTTAATAGGAGTTACTACTGATGGTAGTGTTACTCCCAAAGACGCATTGATTACATCTTCTAAAATACTTCAAGAATTTGCAGGTAAGGTTATGATTGCTATGGGAATGTCAGAAAAAGAAGTAGTTGAGTTAGAAGAGGAGGCAAATAAAGTGGAGTTAGAAGAGGAGGAAACAGAACAAGAAGATGATGAAATAGGAGGATGGAAAATTGAAGAGCTACCTATCTCTAAGAGATCTAAAACGGGTCTTTTAACAGGAGGTTTTAAAACAGTATCAGACTTGAAGAATACAACTGCAACTGAATTATTAAACCTTCCTGGGTTTGGGAATAAGTCATTAAATGAAGTTTTAGAACTATTAACAGAATACGGAATTAATATAAAAGGTTCATAAAAAAAGATGTATAAAGGAATCAAAGAGAAAAAATTAGGAAAAAAGAAATCACATAGAGGCTTAATGATTAACAATCTTTTAAGATCTCTCTTTGATAATAATTATGTTGTTACTACTACTCCAAAGGCAAAGGTTTTAAAAAGCAAAGCATCTTCATTAATAGAAAAAGGTAAAAAATATCAAGATGATCTCTCATTTAGGAGACGATTACAGGTGATTCTTGGTGATTCTGAAAATGTAAAAAAATATAAAGAATATATTGCAAAGGAGCGTACTGGAGTTAAGTTTGTTAGAGTTGGATATAGAGAAGGTGATAATGCAGAATTGTCTAGGGTGTATCTTTTGGGGTTAGGCGAGAAGAAAAAGAGCGCAAAGGAGAAGAAAGAAGAAATCAAGGAAGAGAAGAAAAAGGAAGTTAAAGAAACAAAGTCAAAGATAATAGAGAAAGGGGACGAAAAGAAGATAGATAAAACAGCTGTAATCAAAGATGCAAGAAGAGCAACTTCTCGATCTGGTCTTTAATTAATTCAAAATCTTTTAATAAATGAAATACAAAACAGAATGGACAAAAGAAAAAGAAGTGGTGAGAAAGTGGTACTTAATAGATGTTAAGGATAGAATACTTGGAAGGTCAGCAACCAAAATAGCATCCCTTTTGATAGGAAAAGAGAAACCAGAAATAGTTCCTAATATTGATTGTGGTGATTATGTTGTTGTCATAAATAGTGATATGGTCAAACTAACTAGAGGAAAAGAAAAAAAGAAACAATACTATAGTCACTCTACATATCCTGGAGCACTCAAGACTGTAAGATTTGATGAACAAATAGAAAAAGATTCAAGAAAAGTAATAAAAGATGCAGTAAAAAACATGCTGCCACAAAACAAATTAAAGGATCAAAGATTAACGAGATTGATGATATACAAAAACTCAGAGCACAAGCATACTGCTCAAGACCCAATTGAAATTAAATTTTAATTTAATATATATAAAGTGGAGAAATATACCGAAGGAATAGGAAGAAGAAAAACATCAACTGCTAGAGTAAGACTCTACAAGGGAGACAAAGCATCTACTGTAAATGGCAAGGCAGTTGCAGAACACTTTGTTTCAAAAAAAGATTCAGAGAAATTACTTACAAGACCATTAGTTGTAGTTGGTTTAGAAGAGAAATATTACTTTACAGCTAAAGTATTAGGAGGAGGGATGACAGGTCAGATTGATGCAATTAGGCTAGGTTTAGCTAGAGCTTTGTATGAAATGAAACCAGAATTAAAACCAGCTCTAAGAAAAGAAGGTTTTGTGACAAGAGACCCAAGGGCAGTAGAGAGAAAGAAGTACGATCACGTTAAAGCTAGAAAGAAACCACAATTCTCTAAGAGGTAATCCTTTACATATTTTCTGTTGATATCCTAGAATTATTATCCTATCATTTAGGTACAATAATTTTATCTTTTAATTCCATGAAGGAGAAAAAATCTTTTATCAAAGCTTTTGTAATAGGGGGGATCTTTTTAGGTATTATCCTTTTTTTAGGAGTAATAACTATTTTCATATTGAGTTTTTCTATGAAAAAGGATGGTATGTCAGAATCATTCAGGAATTCAGTTGTCTACACAGATGAAGTTTCTTTTAAATCGCCTTTAGTTCCTGATATAGGAGGAGAGTTGTATCTGTCAGATGGTGGGTTTGATTCGATGGAGTATGCAATAGAAGATAAAAAATTGATAAAAACGGCCCAAATAGATATTAGAGTTGACGATATAGATAATACTTTAGATGAAATTTCTAAACTGACTATATCTTTTAAAGGTACAACAATGGACTTAGATGATTTTGGAAAGGGTTTGGACAGGACTGTTTTTATGAAGATACGGGTAGAGGAAGACGACTTCGAATCTTTCTATAACAAAATTAAAGAGTTAAATGGAGAGTTTGTTGGTTCGACAATAAGCCAGACAGATGTTACTGAGACAGTAGTTGATTTGAAAACTAGATTAAATAATTACAGGAATGTAGAAGCTCAGTTTTTAAAGATTTTAGAAAGTGCAGAGAGTGTTGAGGATACTCTATCTGTATACAAAGAGATCAACAAGGTTAGACTTGATATTGAGGGAATAGAAGTACAGCTAAAAAACTTAGAAACTCAGACGGATTATTCATATATATACATAAATATTTTTCAAAGTAGTGAAGGTGCAGAACTAGAGGAAGAAGAATGGAAACCAGTTGGAATATTAAAAGATGCAGCAAGATCACTTCTTATCTTTTTAAGATTTATAGGAAGTGTTTTGATATGGCTTGTTGTATTTTCACCCGTTATTACTCTTTTTGTCGTTCCAATAGCAATTATTCAAAAAAAACGTAAAAAATAGTATAATATAGGTGCGCAAGTACTACTAGATGGTTGCGCTTGCTTTTTAAAAGTGAGTGAGGAAAGTCCGGACTCCATAAAGTGGAGCCAACGAGAGTTGGGTGGGAGTGATCTTACGGAGAAAAGGGCAACAGAAAGATATACCGTCCCGCTAACTTATAGTTAGAGAGATAAGGGTGAAATGGTAGTGTAAGAGACTACCGGGTATCGTAGTAATACGGTGCTGCGTGGTAACCCCCTCCTGGAGCAAGGTTAAACCGCATAGACAGATAATCATCGTTATACAGAATCCGGCTTACTGTGTGCTTGCGCAAAAGTACCTCCTCTTAAAGCCTCTGTAGCAGATATTCTTTTCTTTCCTTCTACTTTTAATTCGTTAATCTTGATACATTTCCCTTTTTCTTTTGTTTTGAAGAGTAAAGAATTGTTTTTTATTATTAATTCACCAGGAAGACCAAGTTCATTACACGAAAGTATTTCGGCATCAAAAATCTGTATTCTTTTACCATTCCACATACTCCATGCTATTGGCCATGGTAGCAAGGCTCTGACCATTCTCTCTATATATTCTGGTTCGTAACTATCCCAGAGAATTTCTGCTCTCTCTTTTGATATTTCTTTTTGCCAACAGTATGTGGCTTTAGAGTGATCCTGCTTGCTAGGTACTATTTCTCCATTGATCCAATCCATAAGGGTGGGGATTAAAACAGTATTACCTTTTTCAACAAGTCTTTTTCTTAATGAAATATTACTATCATCCTCCCTAATCTTCTCTTTAAATACCTTTAATATATCTCCTTCATCTAGCCCTTCTGACATTAACATTATGGTAATACCTGTCTCCTTCTCGCCTTCTAATATTGCTTTTTGGATAGGTACAGCACCTCTGTATTTAGGAAGTATGGAAAAATGTATATTGATACAACCGTATTTAGGGTAGGATATAAATTCTTTTGGAATAATTTCTCCAAATGCCTTACAAACAACTATCTCAGGCTTGTATTTTTTTAGAATTTCAATATATCTCTCTTTTTTACCTTCTGTATGCTCAACTGGGATTTTTTGTTCTTCAGCGTAAACCTTGACCTCTGATTTTGTAACAATCTGTTTTCGACCAACAGGCTTGTCTGGAGATGTAATAACAGAGACTATCTCAAAAAATGGATCTTTGTGTAAAACTTTTAAAGCTTCTACAGATTCCCATGGTGTTCCTAAAAATACTGTTCTCATATGTGTTATTTTACTCAATTGCTTCTCAAATTGCTATAATACCTCAGAAATGAAAATGTCTGAATTTCAATACAATTTGCCAGAAGAGCTAATAGCGCAATATCCTGTAAAGAAAAGAGGCTCTTCTAAATTACTTGTTTTGGACAGGGTAAAAGGTAAGGTTTTTGATGATAAATATTTTAATATTTCAAAATATATATCAGAAGGAGATGTTGTGGTATTGAATGAAACGAAAGTATTAAATTGTAGGACTTTTTTCATAACACCATTAGGGAAAAGAGTAGAGGTTCTTTTTCTAGAGGAAAAGAATGATATTACTTGGTTTGCACTTGTAGGAAGAGCGAAAGATGTAAATGAGGGTGATATTCTTACAAATGAGGAAGATGGAGATTTTCAAGTAGTTGTAGGTAAAAGGAAAGGTAAAGGGTTTTTAATTACTTTCAAAAGTGGAAATGCTAAAAAATTGTTTGAAAGTTGTGGTCATACACCTCTCCCTCCATATATGAAAAGAGAGGATAGTACAGAAGACAGAGTTAGATACAATACTGTTTTTTCAGAGAAGCTTGGTGCAGTTGCAGCTCCTACTGCAAGTTTAAATCTAACAGAGGATATATTAGATGAGATTAAAGCTAGAGGAGCAATTATTGTAAAGATTGAATTGAAAATAGGTTGGGGAACCTTCGAACCAGTAAGAGAGGAGAGTATTGAGGAGCACAAGGTACATGAGGAGTCTTTTACAGTATCAAAGGAGGCATCTTCCAGAATAAATGAGGTAATCCTAAGTAACAAGAGGGTATGGGCATTTGGAACAACAGTTTCTAGAGCGTTAGAGAGCTCTGCATACTTTGAAAAGAAGGTCGGTAAATATTTACTTAAACCAGTAGAAGGAAAGACTGATTTGTATATATATCCAGGGTATAGATGGAAGGTAGTTGATATTTTAGTAACCAATTTCCATATGCCAGACTCTTCCTTGATACTTTTAGTGAGTGCTTTTGCTGGAAAAAGTAATATTAAGAAGGCATACAGTTGGGCTATAGATAATGATTATAGATTCCTTAGCTATGGAGATAGTATGTTAATAGGAGATAATTTAATTAAATAAATGATGAACAAATTACTTAAAGATATAAATAAGAAATACTTTTTTATGCCAGATGCAACAAGGGGTGCAGTTAGATATTTAACAACTAAGCAATTAGAGGAAACTGGTACTGAGGCATTAGTTGTGAATACCTTGCATCTTTTAGTACATCCTGGGCCTGATGTAATAATGAAGTTGGGAGGTATAAAAAAAATGATGGGATGGGATGGATTAGTTTTCACAGATTCTGGAGGCTTTCAAGTTTTTTCTCTGATTCATTCTAAAAAATGGCAAGGAAGAGTTCATGAAAATGGTGTGATTTTTAAATCTCCAAAGCAGGGAGATATTTATGAACTGACTCCTGAGAGTTCTATTGATATTCAAATGAAGATAGGATCAGATGTGTTAGTGGCGTTAGATGACTGTAGAGATACTGGGTTAAAGAAGAAAGAGGCTGAAGAGTCAGTAGAGAGGACATTAAAATGGGCTTTAAGGTGCAAAAATCATTTTGAGAAAGAATATGGAGGAAAGAAAGAAACGGGAAAGCTTTTAACAGCTGTTGTTCAGGGAGCAAATTATTTAGATTTGAGAGAGAGATGTGCTAAGGAGTTAGTGAAGATGGGATTTGATGGATATAATTTTGGAGGCTATCCTATAAATAAAGGAGGCGAATTGGTAGAAGAAGAGTTGAAAGCAGTTATTCAGAATATTCCTAAAGACAAAATTAGATATGCAATGGGCGTTGGGAAACCGGAAGACATCTTAAAGTCTATAGAGATAGGTTATAATCTTTTTGATACAGTATTAGTAACAAGGAATGCAAGGCATGGGACTGTTTATACATCAGAGGGAATACTGAGAATTAAAAATAGTGAGATGGCTCTAGATGAGAATCCTGTTGACAAAAATTGTAATTGTGAATGTTGCAGGAATTACACAAGAGCATATATACACCATATGCTAAAAGCAGGAGAGGCTACAGCTATGACTTTAACAACGATACATAACCTTACCTATTATCAAAATCTCATGCGTGGAATTGAGGATATAGGGGTCTGTCCCAGATCTGACCCTCGTTTCGTTTTCGAATAGGCTCCCTAATCCTTTAACCAAGGATATTCCGAAGGTTTTCGAACCAGTCCTTCTACGACAGGGTTCTTGTTAATGTAATCTCTAGCTCTGATGAAATCTTTCTTGTATGGGAGCAAATTTGCATTGTATCTTCCTTGAAAAGCGTGTCCTATTCTTTGGTGCTTCCTGTTTATTTGTATTGCAAAACTAGTTAAGACTTTTTGCATATATTTCGAAAGATTTTTGGGGTCTTTGTTAGTTTTTACAATCAGGTGGAAGTGGTTGTCCATTATGCAGTAATTGACCAGTTTGATATTACATTCGTTTTTGTGACGATAAAGTAGGTTTACAAAAATTTGTTTATCCGAAGAGTGTTTCAGGACAGCATCCTTATTGTTTCCTCTGTTGTAGATGTGATAATAGCTATTCGGTTGGAAATTTCTTTTTGTCCTAGGCATATCCAAATATATCAGGTAGATGTTAAATTTAGGTTAAATGGGTCTGATCTGGGTCAGACCCTGAATAATTTGGAAATTGCTATGGTAAGAATATAAAAAAAATGATATCATTGGAGAAGTCATTGTTAAAAGGACTCTTTTGGTAATTGAAAGTTTAAGAAAAAATATTTTAAATGAAATTTATAACAATTAACGGAAAATTTTTGTCGTTATACTATAATCGTGGCTGTACGGCCGCTTCATATCCCAAAGGTGTCTAATTAGCAGACAATTTAAATTTTAAATTCTAGATACATGGAAACAGTGTTGTTTGTCCTGCTTACCGCGATTGTATCTACTGTTACTGTAGTGCTTGTTTTAAAATACGCATTTCATTGGGTAAAGGTAGATAATATCCCAGAGAAGGATATAGAGGAAGCAGCAAAAAAGTTGATGAAAGAGAAGTTCGAAAGTGCAGAACAAGAGATTGGGGAGATGAAAGAGAAGGAGGAAAACCGAATAAAGCAGATGAGAAGAGAGAGTACAGAGCATGAAGGTCTTTTGATAGAAAGAGAAAAGAAATTAAATAGAAGGTCTAAAATTTTAGATGAAAAAACAGAAGATATAGAACACAAGGAGAGTAGTCTTAAAGAAGGTCTTAAAAGGTTAGAAATAAACAGAGCTCAGTTAAAAAAAGAATTAGAAAAGATATCAGGGCTATCAAGAGAAGAAGCAAAGGAGAGATTGATGAAAGAGGTAGACAAAGATCTCGTAGAATACGAAGCAAAAAAGATACGACAAGCACAAAAAAACATAGAGGTAATAGCAGAAGAGGAGGCTCAGAAAATACTTGTTGAATCTATGCAAAGAGTTGCTACAGACTATGTTGCAGAAACAACCACTAAAGTTATTAAAGTGGAAGATGATAAGGTTAAAGGTAGAGTTATTGGAAGAGAGGGAAGGAATATTAGAGCATTTGAGCAGTTAACAGGAGTAGATATTATAGTTGATGAGTCTCCAGACTCTATTGGTTTGTCTTCGTTTGATCCCCTAAGAAGGGAAATCGCTTATGTTGCTATGACTAAGTTAATAGCAGATGGCAGGATTCATCCAGGTTCAATAGAGGATGCTGTTAAAAGAGCAAAGAATGAGATATCAAAAGAGATAAAGAAAAATGGCCAAATACTTGCAGATGAGGCAAATTGGCCTGATATAGACTTAGGTTTAATGAAATTAGTAGGGAAAATGAAATATAGATCTAGTTATGGGCAATCTTTAATGCAGCATACGATTGAAGTTATTAGGCTTGCAGAAGTTTTAGCAAGTGAAATAGGTGCTGATGTTCAATTAGCAAAAAGGGCAGCACTATTACATGATGTAGGTAAGGTACTTTCTCATAAGGTAGATAGTCCTCACCATCATATTTCTGGACAGGTTGCAAGGAAATATGGATTAGACGAAAAATTAATAAATGCTATAGAAGCACATCATTTGGACATAGATCCGCAAACTCCAGAAGCAGTAGTAATATACTTAGCAGATGCAATTTCAGGATCAAGGCCAGGAGCTAGAAAAGATAGTTATGAGCAGTATATTCAAAGAATAGAGGGAATAGAGAAGGCAGCAAAGGAAGTAGGGAAAGATAAGATAGAGGAAGTTTATGCTATAAAAGCAGGTAGAGAGGTACGTGTTATAGTTAAGCCTTCGTTGGTATCGGATGATGATGCGAAGGTAATGGCTAAGGATATAGCAGAGGAAATCGAAAAGAATCAAAGTTATCCAGGTAATGTTGAGGTTACTGTAATACGAGAAACAAGAGCGATAGATGTGGCAAAATAGCTGTTTTTTAGCTATCTTCTAGTAACAATTGCTATAGGAGGAGAAGGGCTTTTAAGCCCTTCTTTCAAATTCTAAGATGCTTAAAAGTTATAAAAACTTTGAACAGAAAGAAATCCTTTTTAAGACTTGTGTGATATTGTTGTTACCAAGGGCTTTTCAAAGTGGTTTTGAGAAGAGATATTGATATGTAGGGCTTTGTTTAATGAGGGGTATTTTAGTTCATTAAGAAAGCTTTTAATATCGAAGTTCTTGCACTGTGTAGGTTATACCCCATAACAAAAAGGAGCCTTGACGAAACCTTTTATTTGTCTTATTTTAGAATTGGATATACTCAAATTCTTTTTAACTTAGGGTTTTTGATGTATAGTATCTCAAAGAAAGGAGGCAACATGAAATGTTAAAAAAAGACTTAATTGACAAGATTGCAGCTACAGGATTAACCAAGAGACAAGCAAGTGATGCTTTGGATGCAACATTAGATGCTATTGAGGGAGCTTTAAGTAAAGGAGATTCTATTCTCTTAACAGGATTTGGTAAATTTGAGGTAAGAACAAGAGCATCAAGAATGGGAATTAATCCTAAAACTCTTGAAAAAATTAGACTTCCACAGACAAAAGTTCCTGCATTTAAAGCAGGAAAGAGCTTAAAAGCAGCTGTGAAGTAACGAACTGCCGGTGTTTCTTTGTAAAAAAGAAATACAAAGAAAAGAAGGAAGGACCCATTAGGGTCCTTTTCTTTTTTCCGAGTAAAGACTTCTTCACATCTTCAGATAAATATCTTAAACTATATGACATATGGATATGCTCACAAGTTTGTTTGTTCCAACAAAGAAGAATAATTACAAACCTCATCTACTCAGAAAGGTTGCAATAGTATGCTATTCAATTATTCTTGTTCTTGTAAATGGTTTTGGTGGACTGTTAGGGGTAGGATATGCTCAGGCAAGTACAATAACAGCTGAAAATATAATAAATTTAACCAATAGCGAAAGAATTGCTTGGGGCTTAAATACTCTACAACCTAATTCACAGCTATCAGCTGCAGCTCTAGCTAAAGCAAATAATATGTTTGAAGAGCAATATTGGGATCATTTTGGCCCCAATGGTGAGTCACCGTGGCAATTTATAAGGGCAGCGGGATATGATTATGTTTATGCAGGAGAAAACTTAGGAAAAGGGTTTAGAACAGCAGAGGGTCTTCATGAAGCGTGGATGGCTAGCCCTACCCATAAAGAAAACGTCATTAGCAGGAATTACAAAGATATAGGGGTAGCGGTAGTAGATGGTATTTTGTTAGGGAAACAAACAACTCTTGTTGTTCAAATGTTTGGAAACTTGACTAGTGATGTTCATGGTAGCTCTGCTGTAGAACCATCTGTACCAAATGTCCCTGCTCCTACACCTGTTTTAAATCTAGAAACAGAACCCTCAGTTGAGAAAAAAGTAATTATTAACAGAGAGGCTGGAGAGATAAAGAGTATAAGTATAACATCTCCTAAAGAGGGTGCTATAGTTACAAATGCCTCTATGAATGTAAAAGGGGAGACAAGTAATATCTCTGGAGAATATACAGTTCAAATATATGAAGAAAGCTCCCTGATAGGGGGTGTCTCAGCAACTTCTTCTGAATGGGAATTTAACAAAAATGCAGATTGGACCGAAGGAGAACATAGGATAGAAGCAAAATTGGAAGGACAAGATGTTTCCTCCGAAGAAGTCTCTTTTACAGTAGCATCAAAAGCTCCTTTAGTTAACTCAAAAAGTATTTTTGTGGAGAAATCTGGAGGAAAATACAAAGTATCTTTTTCAGTAGATGGAGTATGGGAAAAATTTAGTTTACTAGTAGGCTCTCAAATAATCGAAGTGAATTACAAAGCGGAGGCAAATAACATATCTTTTGAAATAGAGGAAGAAAAAATAAAAGGGACTGTGATGATTATGCTAGCTGATGCATATGGAAATAGTTCTAAGTTAGATATCTCCGAATATTTTATTGAGAAAGAAAGTTCTACAAAAAAAGTATTTCCTCTGATGGGCTTAAGTTTAGGGAATGCAGTTAGTATAGCAATTGTTATGTTTGTACTGTTATTATTAATAATAGAAATAATTGTATACTGGAGAATAGGTAGAATAAAAGATGTGACAGGAGAGATTTTTACGATAGGCGTTTGGTGGCTAATTTTAACAATAGCAGTACTAAATGGATTTACAGGAGTAATTAATTAAATGCTTTAACTGCCTAAAATGAAATACAGGTTAAAAATTAAAAATGATCTCTTTTACCTGTTTGTCATATTGATGATAACTCAGATATTTAACCATTCTGTTTTGGGTGCTCCCTTGCCTTTTCTTCTTGTTCTAGGTTTCTTGGGTTTAATGCTTTTGGAGACATGGGTTATTAAGACGTTTAGAGATTATTCTGGTAAAAAAGTGTCAAAGTATAGTGATGTTTTGGTTAAGATTTCTTTTAAGAAAAGGTTCTTTGAATATTTTCTCCTTCCTGCTATCTTCTACATCTCTCTTTTGATATTTCTTTTCTTTAATAGGAATATGCTACTAGGGCATATTATATTAGGAGTATGTACGGTATTTCTCCTTATTCTTTTCTTAAATATAAAGAGTTCTTTAAACAGAATTTACTCCTTTGCACTTGCAACACGGGCAATCTATGATTTTATGTGTATAACTATATTCTATCTTTTGCTTAACTCATTTGTTCGTATAGGGGTCAGTATGGAAGTATTTACAGCCCTTTCGGTAATCTCTTCCTTCATTCTCTTAACCTTTGTATTAAAAATACATGATAGGCTCGGAGGGTTTGAATTATTTGTAACACTTTTCTGCTCTTTGTTTATAGCAATAATCAGCCTTTTCTTCTGGAATCACAATATTTTTGTAATTCCTGCAATAGGGGCTTTAGCATTCTACTTAATCATATCTCTTTGGAATGTTAGATTTGCAGGCAAGATTAAACTCCTTGATTATTTAGCTCCATTCCTCTATGTTGTTATAGCAGTTATTTTAATTTTAAGTCTTTAAATATGGGAAAAAATTTAGTCTTGAAGTTAGGTGGTTCTGTTCTTTATGATAATCTTTTGAATGTGAATAAAGTTGTTTTGGATAAACTTAAGAATTGGTACTATGAAGCAGCAGAAGAGTATGAAAAGGTAGTTATTGTTGTAGGAGGAGGTACTCTCTCTAGAAACTTACAAGAAAAAATAGCTGGATATGTAGGAGGACAGGAATATCTCCATCGAATAGGTATGAATGTAACACAAACAAATGCAGCTCTAGTTAAAGCATATCTAGAAGATCCAAATATTTTTTTACCAAGTAAACTAGGAGATGCATACGAGTGTCTTTGGGAAAATCAGAGAAGAATTATGATCACTGGAGGCTTAAAGGTAGGTTGGAGTACAGATATGGATGCTGCTGTCTTTGCAGATGTACTAGATGTAGATATGGTGTACAAGATTTCTAATATAAATTATGTATATGAAGAAGATCCTAGGGTAAATCCTAATACTCCTATTATAAAAGATCTTTCTTGGCAGGACTATTTTGAACAGTTTAATATATTAGAAGATTCATTTCATAAAGCTAATGATAATATTCCAATAGATATAGGTTGTGCTAGATTTTGCTTTAAGAAGAATATTTCCTTTTTTATTACAGGAGGAGACTCAGTATATGAGAAAAATAGTATAAAAGAGATTTTGACAGATGGTACTCTAATTCACCCTTAGGAAATTTTCTCTATAACGTAGTTTGTCTTACCTTTGGGAGTTTCAATAGTTACTTTATCTCCTACTTTTTTGCCCATAATTGCACAACCGATAGGTGATCGAGAAGATATTTTTCCTTCTAGGGGATTTGCTTCTTCTTCACTAGTTATTTCATAAACAATACTTTTATGATTTTTCAAAGTTACTGTGTGTCCCATCTCTACTCTGTCCTTTTTTTCGGCTTTGACTATTTCAGCATTCTGTATCTTTTCCTTTAAAGTGATAATCTCTTGTTCATTGATGTTCTGCTCTTCAATTGCCATGGAATATCCATCATTTTCTCTTAAGTCTCCTTGGTTCCTCATTTCACTAAGAGTATTAGCTATCTTAGCTCTCAGTTCTTTCTCTCTGAGTTTAAGTTCCTCTTTTAACTTTTTAAATCCTTCTTTAGTTGTTCTATGTCTCTTTTCTTTTGACATAACGAATAGTTTAAAAGTTAGCAGCAAATGATATATGTAAGATATATTAATGTCAAATAAGTAGAACCCTGTAGTTACGTGCAAAATAGTTCATAATTATGGTAAAATCATTGTTTGTAAGCCGCTATCGTCTAACGGTTAGGACACATGATTCTCAATCATGCAATCGGGGTTCGATTCCCCGTAGCGGTACCACATATGGATATATCAGAATTGAAACAAAGTATACTTCCTAAAACTTTTTACTTACAAAATACATTTATTTGTCTAAAGGACTCTCTTGGTAAAATTTTAGTCCATGAAGAAGGTAAAAATACAACAGCAGGAAGAATAGTAGAAGTAGAAGCATATATAGGAGGAGAGGATAAAGGGTCTCACACATATTTGAATAAGAAGACTCCTAGAACAACTATTCAATTTGAAGAGGGTGGTTATGCATATATTTATACTGTACATACACATCATCTTTTTACCTTTGTTACTCAACCTAAGGATATTCCAAGTGTAGTACTGATTAGAGCTGTAGAACCAATATATGGAATAGAGATAATGAAGGAAAGAAGAGGTATGGAAGATATAAAATCTCTAACTAATGGTCCCGGGAAATTGTGTAAAGCAATGAATATTACTAAAGAATTGTATGGCCAGGATTTAACTAGTCCTGATTTTAAGCTATATATCGTTGATGATGGCTTTCAAGTTAATGACAAAGATATTGTAAAAACAGCAAGGGTAGGGATAGATTATGCAGAGGAATACAAAGATGTTCCTTGGCGCTACTATATCAAGGATAATCCCTTTATTAGTAGGAAGTAGTATAATACCCATATGATTAAATTCGATATAATAACAATATTTCCTGAAACAGTAAAAAAATATATTGATACAGGAATTCTTAAAAATGCTGTTAAAAAGGAATTAGTTAAAATAAATGTTCATGATCTTAGGAAATGGACAAAAGATAAGCATAGAACGGTAGATGATACTCCATATGGAGGAGGTCCAGGCATGATAATGAAAGTAGAACCGATATATGAAGCAGTAAAGGAATTAAAAGAGAAAGATACTGTTGTTGCAATAACAACACCAAAAGCAAAAGTAATCAAGCAGCAAGATTTAGAAGATTTTTCTCAAAAAAAAGATATGCATATGATAATAATATGTGGAAGATATGAAGGATTTGACCAAAGAGTACATGATTATTTAATAGATTATGAGTTTTCAATAGGGGAATATATATTAGCTGGAGGAGAGCTTCCTGCTCTAGTATTTATAGAGGGAGTAACAAGACTTGTTCCAGGAGTACTGGGTAATGAACTTTCTTTAGAAGAAGAGACATTTGTAAATGGGGAAACAGATCATCCTCAGTATACCAAACCAGAAAGTTTTAATGATTGGACTGTACCAAAAGCACTTCTTTCAGGTAACCATCAGGAGATTAAGGAATACAGACAGAAGCATAAGAAGATGGTATAATGAAGTCTGCTTGAAAGATTTTTTAACTACCACCCAATGTTTTAATTAAGCTAAATGATTAAATGACTGAAAAAATTGTACTAACAAAATCAAAAATTAAACAACTTGAAAAAGAGCTTAAGGCTTTAGAGAAGAAAAGAAAGAAAGCACATTCTGAATCTTTAGAGGAGGCTAGGATGAGTGATATGAGTGAAGAAACAGATAGTATTAATGCTGTTATGGTAGAGTTAGCAAATGTAGATCAGAGAATTAGTGAGATCAAAGGAATATTGGAAAACTCTGTGGAAATGGGCAAAGAGGACTGTTCTGTAGGTAATGTAGGAATTGGAAGTATAGTGAAGCTTAGTATTAAGGATAAAACGGCAACATATACAATAGTTTCAGAAGTAGAGGCTAATCCTACAGAGAACAAAATCTCTGATAAATCCCCATTAGGAAAAGCATTATCCAATGCAAAGGTAGGTGATACTATTAAAGTAAGGGTAGGCTTAAGAAGAATAATGTATGAGGTTTTGGAGATATCCTGTTAAGAAATATATTGTTTAAGCTCTTCTATCTTAACTCTTTCTTGTTTCATACTATCTCTTTCTCGAACGGTAACAGTGTTGTCTTCTAGAGAATCATAATCTACAGTAATACAGTAAGGAGTCCCTATCTCATCCTGATATCTGTACCGCTTCCCAATATTTCCTCTACTATCCCACACAACCTTTTCTTTTTGTGAGAGAGAATCAAAAATCTCCCTAGCCTTTTTAACCAATTCAGGCTTGTTAGAGACAAGAGGAAAGATAGCTGCTTTGTATGCTGCAATATCTTTATGTATTCTTAAGAGTGTTCTTTTGTTCCCTTCTCCTAAGTCTTCTTCTTCATATCCGTCAAAGAGTATCATTAACAATGTTCTGTCTACACCTCCTGAAGTTTCAACGATAGAGGGGATATATCTCTCACCACTTGCCGGATCTGTATATGATAAATCTTTCCCAGAATATTTACTGTGCTGAGTAAGATCGTAATCGCCTCTCCAATGAATTCCTTCATTTTCAGCCCAACCCCATGGAGCATTATATTCTATGTCATAAGCATCCTTTGCATAGAAAACTAGTTGATTCTTAGGATGTTGTCTAAATCTTAAGTTCTCCTTTTTGTTGTAAAGATTCTCATAGAAGTTCATCCTTTCTGTTTTCCAATACTCAAACCACTTTGGCATCTCATCAGCATGTACAAAGAATTGCATATCCCACTGTTCAAACTCTCTACTTCTGTAAGTTAATCTCTGAGGAGTTATTTCGTTTCTAAAAGCTTTTCCTATCTGTGCAATACCAAAAGGGATAACCTGTCTTGTACTATCTACAACATTCTTAAAATCAAGATATATGTTTTGACATGCTTCCCCTCTTAAATATGCCTTAATCTTTGTATTCTCTATCACACCTACCTCAGTCTCAAAAAGGAGGTTATACATTCTAGGTTCTGTAAATTCCTTGTTTCCACAATTAGGACATATATCTTTTATCTCATCAACTCTATATCTCTGATGACACTTCTTACACTCCATAACCTCATCACCGAAACTTTCAACATGGCCAGAAGCCTCCCAAACCTTAGGATGTGTAATTATTGTTCCATCTATCCCAACCACATTCTCTCTCCTATCTACCATTTCTTTCCACCAATATCTCTTAAGATTATTTTTCATTTCAACACCAACAGGTCCATAATCATAGAATCCAGCAATTCCTCCATATATTTCAGAGTTTGGATAGATAATTCCTCTCCTTTTAGCTAATGATGTTACTTTATCTAATAGATCCATGTTTGACATATTCAAATTATATATTAACCCCTCGCTCTTTACTACTATTTTTGTTACCAAAAAGCTGAGATTCTACTTCCTCTCTGTCCTCCTCTGTTAGTAACTTAATTCCTTCTTGCGTATATATCCTTTCTTTCTCTACAGGGTCTAAGGATAGGGATTCCTCAAAAAGATTTAAGATTATTTTAACATCATCATCTCCAGCTAATCTATTTATCGAAACCTTCCTACACTTCTCATTGCAACAGCGATGTACTAACATTAATTCTCCAACTCTTTCTCCTCCATACTTGTTAGCTGCTTCTTTTTTAAATGTTAAACCTATGGGTTTCATTTTACTTTTACACAGAGATTTTCTGTCTCCTGATTTGTTTAAGTCCACATGCTTTGAATACAAACAAACAGGGCAGTGGTTTCTGTGTCTTGTTCCAATATGCTCACTTTTTTCAATAAAAGCTTTACAGTTAAGACAAGTAAAATGATTTTCTTTTTTACTTCTAAAGTGTTTCTGTTTCAAAAGAGTAACCTCCATTTCTGCTTTTAGAAAAATTACACATAATTTGAATTCTATCTTTCCTTTTCATGTTAGTCAATTCTTACATATATCATATGATATAATGGAGCTAATTAATTGATTAAAAGAAAGAATGCAAGAGAATCTTAAAAGTGATCTCATTGGTCAAAGAGAAGTAAGAATAGAAAAACTAAAAGAATTAAGGAAATTAGGAATTAACCCATATCCTGCACATTCAAACAAAGAGTATTCTAATAACAAGATTTTAGAAAACTTTAAAAAGTTTGAAGGAAAAGTAGTTACGCTAACAGGAAGAATAATATCTTGGAGAGAGCATGGGAAGTTAATATTCGCAGACATCAGAGATCAGGGAGGAGATATTCAGGTAATGATTAAGAGTAATGAAATAGAGGAAGATTTGAAAAATGGATACCTTGGTTCAGAGCATCTATCTCTTTTAGATTTAGCAGATTTTATAGAAGTAAAAGGAGCTATTGGTAAAAGTAAAACAGGACAGATATCAATAGTGGCGAAAAACATTAAATTACTTGCTAAAGCTTTAAGACCTATCCCTAGAAAATTAAAGAACAAAGAACAACAGTTTAGAAGAAGATATTTAGATTTAATAATCAATAGGAATACGTTTGAGATGTTTGAAAGAAAATCTAAATTCTGGGAAATACAAAGAGCGTTTATGCAAGAGAAAGGCTTCATGGAAGTAGAGGTCCCTATTCTAGAATATGTTACAGGAGGTGCAGATGCCGCTCCTTTTGTTACGCATCACAATGCTCTTAATCAAGATTTTTACTTAAGGATTTCAACAGAACTGTATCAGAAGAGATTGGTAGGAGCAGGATATGAAAAGATTTTTGTTCTTGGTCCTAATTTTAGAAACGAGGGAATAGATGATGAGCATTTACAAGAGTATTATCAGTTTGAATGGTATTGGGCATATGCAGATTTTAGAGATAACATGCAATTAGTAAGAGAGATGTTTCTGTATATAGCGAATGAACTTTATGGCAAAACAAAATTTACAACAAGAGGTCATACATTTGATTTAACAGATGAGTGGAAAGAGTTAGACTATACAAGTTTAATAAAGGAAAGGTTTGACGTAGATATCTTTAAGGATAGTGATGAGAAAATATTAAAGGTCGTAGAGCAGAATAATATAGAATTAGATGGTGCAACTAATAGAAACAGGTTGATAGATAACCTCTGGAAAATAGCTAGAGCAGAGATATCAGGTCCAGCATTTCTAATTAATCAACCCAAATTTATTTCTCCATTAGCAAAAGCACATGAAGGTGATGATGAGTTAACAGAAAGGTTTCAAATAATAATAGCAGGGAGCGAATTAGGGAATGGTTACTCTGAGATAAATAATCCTTTAGATCAACTAGATAGATTTTTAGAACAACAGGCTTTAAGAGACGAGGGAGACGAAGAGGCTCATATGTTAGATATAGATTTTGTAGAAATGTTGGAATATGGAATGCCTCCTACAAGTGGATATGCTCATAGTGAAAGATTATTCTGGTTTATGGAAGATGTAACAGCAAGAGAGGGGACCTTTTTTCCTCAGATGAGATATGAAATAGATAGAACTACAAAAAGGATTTATGGAGATAGGATTGATTTTGGGAAAACAGAGAAGAAAAAACAACTTAAGTAAAGCAAAAACATTACTCTTTTGACTACTCATAATCTCTTGTTATAAGATAGCCACATGGTTGGGGAAGCTTCATCCTTGGAAGACAAGGATTTAATTGAAAATGGAATCAAAGAGGTTGTGTGGAATTGGGTAGAAGTTGACCCATACAATGTTATCCTTGCAAATAATATTAGAGAGATAGAGACAGAGCCAATGATGGAGTTGGCAATGAGTATAAATGAGATTGGACAATTGCAACCTTGCATTGGTGATATTGTAGAGATAGAAGGAGAAAAATTCGTTAGAGTGATAGCAGGACAGCACAGATATTATGCTATAAAGCATCTCTGTGATTCAGGCTTCCCTCGAAAGATTATCATAAGAATAGCAGATAGGGAATTAAGTAATGAAGAAATTCTCTCAATTCAAATGTCTGAAAACTTACAGAACAAAATGACACCTGAGCAGGATGCAAAAATAATCCATTCTTTTTGGCAAAGCAGTAAAGAAATATATGGAAAGGAGAATATCACAATTGCATGGTTAGCAAGAAGAATGGGAAGGTCTCCTAAAAAGGTTAGTGATTCAATAAAGTATGTTGAAGGATTATCTCCAAAAGTCCAAGAGATGGTAAGTGGAGGAGTACTCCCATACTCTACAGCTCTTCTTCTGACTAAGCTAGACAAAAAAGAAGATTCTACTAGTGGAGAAGATTACTATTCAGAACAGGTTAGAACAGCAGTGTTTTTAATCTCTAAAAAGTATTCAACTAAACAAGCAGAAACATATCTAAAACGGAAAGCAAATGAAAAGAATTTGGCTGGTCCTCTTTTTGGAGATGAAGTATGGAAGGAAATTAAAACAAATGGACATATAATTGCAATAAGGGATCAATCATCCAGAGAAGGTAGGGCAGCTATCGGTTGGTTTGATAGGATGTTTAAGACAGTATCAATGCTAGATGATCCAGCAAAAGTAAAGTTTACGAAAGCTATCGTAAATGCCGTTGAAGAGACAGGATTGGCTCGCGAACAGTTCTATGCTGAACTAGAACAGCTAGGTGTAAAATTCGAGTAATAGTGAATATTTTGATAGTATTTATACATGGATTCTGTAAAAGATATCCTTAAAGATATTAAAAAAGAGAGAGAGCTTAAAAAAGAGAAACCTTTTGAGCAGGAACAGCTTTTTGATGTAGATAAGTTAGAGACAAATCCTAAAAAGATTTTTGGAGATAAGTATAAATACATATCCAAAGAGTATCAAGTCTATGGACTTAGACTGTCGTCCCAGTTAGGAGATAGAAAAAGAACAACAATGTATATTAAGTGGGCAAAAGAGAAACCTCGAGCAATTCTGGAAACAGCTTTAAGATTTACAACAGATTATCCAAATGCCAAGGACAAGAGCAGAATCTTTATGTGGAAAGTAAAAGAGTTAGAAAAAGAGTATGCTGAGAAGAAAGAGAATGTTAAGAAGGAACAACTTCATTAATTGCTGTTAATACACAATCTAAAACCTCCTGTACATTACCTGCAGGAATTTTCGTGGCTGCCGAGTATTTATGTCCACCTCCATTTAACTTCTTAGCTATTACTTCTACATCCTGATAACCTTTTGTACTTCTGAATGATACAGACCATTTCTCATCATCACTAAACATAGGCTTTACTATAAAGCCCCAGTGTACTCCCTGTATGTATCTTAGGTATTTGTCTTTTAGAAAAGCAAAGGCTTCATTTACCTCCTGTTTCTGAAATCCT
>Ga0255345_1002373_pt1 | contig 24242 bp, 34 predicted proteins | sample wastewater_treat_6_FD_192415 | JGI IMG/M metagenome (GOLD analysis project Ga0255345, IMG submission 192415) | Wastewater microbial communities from Lulu Island WWTP, Vancouver, Canada - plant20 | ecosystem: Engineered > WWTP > Wastewater > Unclassified | place: Canada: Vancouver, British...
TGAGGGTTTGCCCCCAAAGATTTTAAGGCGATGTTGTCAGGTGATTGAGATTCCGATGCGAGGCAAAAAGGAGTCTCTTAATGTGGCGGTGGCGGCCGGCATTATCCTCTTCAGAACTCTGAATATTTGATTAATCGCTTCTTTAAACAACCTTGTTTTTATAAATTTATTAAAGTTAACCTAAAAAACCATGAAAATTATCATCAACTGGGTTATTGCGGCCATTATCATTCTCGTTGCTGCCTACTTGGTGCCCGGCGTGGCGGTCAGCAGTTTTTGGGTAGCGTTTGTGGCGGCCGTTGTTTTTGGGGTTGTCAACGCGCTCATTAAGCCGCTGGTAGTCATTTTGACTCTCCCCATCAATCTTATCACTCTGGGCCTTTTTACGTTGGTAATCAATGCCCTGCTGGCTCTCTTGGTGGCGTTTGTGGTGCCTGGTTTTACGATTGCCGGCTTTTGGGTGGCTCTTATTTTTGGGATTATTTTGACTTTAATTAACTGGGCGGTTGAGAGAGCTTTTTAAAATTATTTTTGGCAACTTGGGCAAAAGTGAGTGCCGCGGCCGGCGTGGGTGATTTTGTGGATTGGTTGGCCGCAAGTTTTACAAGGTTCGTGCTGGCGGCCATAAACTTTGAGAAAGGGGACAAAGCCGCCAAGCGAACCGTCTGAACGACGATAGTTTTTAGACGAAGTGCCTTTGTGGCGAAGGGAAAGTTTAAGCACGGCAATAATGGTTTGTCGCAGTTTTTTGATTTCGGTCGGCTTTAAGTTTTTGTTGCGCCTGGTCGGCAAGAGGCGCGCGCCGAAACAAGCTTCATCAACATAAATATTTCCCAATCCGGCCACCAGCGATTGATCCAGGAGCGTCTGTTTGATGGTGCGGTTGGGGTAACGGTGAAAGATGCCCAGCAAAGCTTGGTCGGTAAAAATTTTAGACAAGGGTTCAAGACCGATTGGTGCTGTCAGTTTTTTTATTTGAGAATCATTCATCAAGCGAACCCAGCCGAATTTGCGTAAGTCATTAAAAAATAATTTGGAACCATCTTTAAAAGTAAAAATTAATCGTGTGTGTTTGGTGGGCTGTTTTTTGTTCAAGGCTTGGTCAGGATGTCCGCCGCCAACGGCTCGCCCTTTGGGGGGTTCAAAAATCAGTTGTCCGGTCATTTTTAGGTGAATGGCAAGGGCGGTAGAATCGGCCAAATCGATGAAAAGCATTTTGGCGCGGCGATTGACGCCGGCAATTTTTTTGCCAATCGTTTGTTCGGCAAATTCTTCGGGCGAGAGAGGGGAGACTGTCTTCCACCACAAAATCTCCGTCTTTTTTATTTGTCGACCGGGCAGAACTTTGCTCAGTTCGCGTTTGAGAGTTTCAACTTCGGGGAGTTCGGGCATAAATGCTAATGTAAAATGTAAAGATTAAAAGGTAAAATGTTAAAAAGAAAAAGGTTTTAAATTAAAGTGTAAAATCAAAAAACAAAGAAGGTTAGGGGTAGTGTAAGATGGAAAAACTAAAATGTAAAATAAGAGGAGTGATTATAATATGAGTAGAGATAGAAAAAACAAACGGCTCAACACACCCGCCTGTTGAAACTGGCTTAAAATAAGGGTTTGGCTAGGACGGACCTAGCCATTAAATTGGCGAAGGCAGAATGGGTGTCAGTCAGAAAAAGTTTAATAGTTAAATGAATTACGGCGAGATGGGTAGATAAGTGCGTTGTCTGTATTTTAGTCCGCGTTCGGCCTGCATAGTTTCGCGCTCAATTCTTCTTTAGCCACTTCATAGTCGCTCCAAGGTGTCTTCTTGCCATTGGGGCCCATGATGTAGGGGTCGGTGCCTTTGCCGGTAATAATGACCACGTCGCCTGATTTGGCTTCTGTCAGGGCGGCGCGAATCGCTTCACGGCGGTCTAAAATTTTAACATAAGGTTTGGCAATTCCTTGGGCCACCTCCTGAATGATTTGTTCCGGGTCCTCGTCGTAAGGGTCTTCGTTAGTGAGAACAATGTAATCGCAATAATCATTGGCGACCTGGCCCATTTGTGGACGTTTCCATTTATCGCGACCGCCGCCGCAGCTGCCCAAGACACAAATTTTACGGCGATTGCCCAAGGCTTCGTAGGCTTTGGCGAGGGAGTCGGCGGTATGGGCATAGTCTACAATGACGTCAAAATCTTGTTTGGAGTTATCCGAAACAACTTTTTCCATTCGGCCGGGAATTTTGCCAAGTTCCGCCAACGCTTTCTTGATATCCTCATTGGTCGCGCCAAAAGCTTTGGCGAGGGTGGCGGCGCCCAAAATATTTAAGATATTGAATTCACCAGTCAAGCTGGTTTCTAAAGTTTCATTGGCGAGAGTCAGTTTGGAACCGCTTGCGCTGGTCTCCCAGGGTTCGGCTTGCGTTAGGGAAAATTCAAGCAGCTTGACTGAAGGCGCCAACTCGGCAAATTTTTTGGCCTTTTTGTCATTAGAATTTACCGCCAAAAATCTCGGCGTCTTTTTTGCTTTTTCCAACGCGCGCGCGTATTCCAATTTGGCGTCCAGATATTTTTCAAAAGACCCGTGCGACTCAAGGTGTTCGGGGGAGAGGTTGGTAAAAATCAGAGCATCGCAATCTATAAATTTATGACGAAAAAGTTTGGCGCCTTCTGAAGTGCCTTCCAGCACGGCAAAGTCGCAGCCGGCCGAAATCGCGCGCCGGAGAAATTTTTGCATAAACATCCGTCCCGGCATGCTCATTTTGTAGAGGTTGCGCTCAATTTTGTCACCGATTTTAAATTGCAGCGTGGAAGTAGAAGCAACCTTGTGTCCGGCGGCGGTTAGAATAGTGGACAAAATTTCCGTGGTGCTGGTTTTGCCTTTGGTGCCGGTCACAAAAATGACTTTCAGGCGACGAGCGGGAAAGCGGTAAATAACCGCGCCTAGCCAAGCCAGCAGATAATGATAAAAAGGCTGGGCTTTGGCAAAGAGCCGGCGCGGAATAAATTTTTTTATCCAATGTAAAATTTTGTCCAACATTTGTTTTTATTTTTGCAAACTTTTGAGCGCTTTTTTGACCTTGTCTTCGGTCGTGGCAATGTCGGCTGGGATTCGGCGCAGGGCCTCGCGAGCCTCGCGAGTGGAGTAGCCGAGCGCTTCAAGGGCTTGGAGCGCCTCAGTTTCTTGGGTGAGGTCAACATTGTCATCGGGACCGACAATGTTGATGACCTTGTCTTTCAATTCAAGAATGATTTTCTCGGCAATTTTGCGTCCGATGCCGGAAACTTGTGTCAGATAAGAAGAATCACCGGCGGAGACGGCCTTTTTGAGGACGTCCGGGGGAGCTAACGACAAAACCGACAAAGCGCTTTTGGGGCCGACGCCAGAAACGCTGATGAGGAGTTCAAAAAATTGCAGTTCGGTTTTGGCGAGAAAGCCGTAAAGGTCCAAGGCGTCTTCGCGAACAACCAAGTGGGTCCAAAGACTGGCGGTCGTTTTTTCTTTTAAGTTTTGGCCGGTTTCCGGCGTAACAAATACTTTGTAGCCGACACCGCCGGCGTTTAAAATAACAAAACGCTCTTCTTTGTAGCTGATTTCCCCTTTGAGTTGCCCAATCATAAATCAATAATACCTTGTCGCCGGAACACTTGCAATTATTTGGTAATTCTTGTATTCTGTGACGGTATGCCAATTACCAAATCAGCTCAAAAAGCTTTGCGTGGTTCTAAACAGAAGAAATTGTTCAACGACCGACGCGCCAAAGCGATGAAGAGCGAAATCAAAGAAATCAAAAAACTGACAGAAGCCAAAGATGCCAAGGGCGCCAGCGCCAAGTTGTCTTCGGCTTACCAGGCGATTGATAAGGCGGCCAAAAGGGGAGTTATCAAGAAAAACACCGCCGCGCGCAAGAAATCCCGTCTGGCCAAAATGATTAAAAAAGCTAACGTTTAAACAAATCAAAAACCACCTCGCCAAAAGGCGAGGTGGTTTTTGATTTGTTTCTTTTCGTTTTTTTTTGTGCCCCCACGAGGAATCGAACCTCGATTACAGGATCCGCAATCCTGCGTTCTATCCATTAAACTACAGGGGCATTTTACATATTTTGATTACAAATGAACTATCTCTAAACTTACCTCAACTCCACTTCTCGCCCCGTTGCCCCAACCACGGGGTCCATTAAACTGTGAGGGGATGGGCAGATTTAATTTACCACAAATTACAAAAAAAGCGAATCACTTCGCCCCCAATGAAAGTTAAAAGTTCAGAAGTAATAAAAGGAAAACCTAAAATCCCAAAAGATCGGAAATCTCCTCGGCAAAAGTTTTCTGGTGCTCTTCTTCTTCAATAAATTTGCGGAGGTAAAGGCGAATCAGAGTTGGTTCAACGTCTTCAATAGAAATATGCAGGTGAGGAAAAAAGGCTCGCCGGTAGTTGATGATAAGCATGGGCAAACCCTCGCGTTCTTCATCAATCCAAAAATAATCAGCGCGTTCGTAAGGGTAAAGGTCTTGACCAATTTGGATACCCTTGGGAGTCAGACGAATATTCATTTTTTGCGGCGGGCGATTCTCATAAGCGTAAATGGCAAAAGTGGCAATCGCAATGATGAGCGCCAAAAGCAGGTTGCCAAAAATAAAAGACAGCACAATGCCAAAAAAGGCGACTGCGCCAAGCGCCCAAAACCAATCGGCGCTCCGCTCGCGCTCTTCGTATTCATCGGCTTCCCATTCAATCACCGCCGGCAAACCCAGACTTTTGAGTTTTTCTTCCATTGACTACATTATAACAATTAAGCCTGAGAAAAAATACAGGTAATTGTTGATAAACAAGTTGGTTGGTGTTCGTTGATTTTGTGACTTAATTTGCTAAGATTGGGAGGAGATTGATCCGGGAGGGTTGCGCCGAATGGTAAGGCACCAGTCTTGAAAACTGGGGCCCCGCAAGGGGCTTAGAGGTTCGAGTCCTCTACCCTCCGCCAATGGTGTATAATAGGTATATACTAAAGTATATACTAAAGTATATACTAAAGTATATACTCAAATACATATGAGAAAACTAGCAGACAAAAATACCCGCAAACTGCAAAAGCTGGGTAAAACCAGTCTGGCGGTAACTATTCCCAAAGAAATCATCACCGAGCTCAAATGGCGCGAAAAGCAAAGAGTGAAAATAATCAGAATCCGCGGCGGTTTTGTGGTGAGGGATTACCGGAGCAAATAGGCCGGTTCTTTGCGCTGGGTGCTTGAGAAAAAGCGATGGTTGAGGAGTTGAGAAAAATTTGGGGAAGATAAAACTTGTTAATTCAGGGTAGGGGGTTTATAAATTAGTTATATGAAGCATATCCGCCTGGAAAATTCATGGCTAGTCAAGGCTCCGCTAGGGGAGGTTTTCAACATCATTACCGATTTTGAAAATCTGCCGAAAAATTTTCCCAAAGTTGCCAAGTCACTCGTCATCACGAAACGGGAAGGCAATCATTTGGAAATTGACGCTCAAGTAAAAACATTCGGCCAAACATTCCCGGTCAAAATGAAAACTAGCATCATTCCGGAGAGGGGATTCATTTCTGATAATGAAAGCCCCAAATTTGGCACGTCAGGGCACGAAGAGCTTTTATTGGAAAAAGTTGAAGGCGGGACAAAAATCAATTATGTTTACGAGGTGGATATCCATAAAAAATGGCTGCGAGTTATCGCCAAGCCGCTCATTGGTTGGTTTGCAATGAAAGCCTGGGAAAAAGCGGTCATTGAGGAGTTGAGAAAAATTTTGGGAAGGTAGGTTAAATAATTTTAATTATATTTATATAATAATCATATGAGTACTATCCAAAAAATTTTAACCGGCGTCGTCGCCGTAGCTATTTTGGGCGTTTCGGCTTATCTTTTATTAAATAAGTTTGGCGATTCACAACCCCAAAATCCCTTGGACAATCCGGAAAAAATAGTTTCAGCTTATGAAAGCTTGTTAATAGAGGCGGAGCAAGCCAAAACCGCAAACGCGGATTGTGGCGATAAAAAAGGTCTGGCCAAACAGATAAAATCTCTTGAAGATGGGCTGGCAGATTTGGCGGAGAGGAAAAAAGACTGGCTGGATAATGTGCCCCAATTGCCCGAAGGGGGACCAACCTCGGTTACACCCGAAGGCCGGCCGGGTTCAGAAGTACCAGAACTGACCTCCGATGTTCCACCTTTGCCGGAGCTGGGTCCGGATGTCATCGTGGTGCCCGGCTCAAAAGTGCCGGAGCTGACCTCTGATGCGCCGTCTCTGCCAGATATAAATATCCAAGTCGTAGATGATTTGGGAAGACCAGTTGAATATGTCCCGGAATTGCCGGAATTAAATACCGGCCGGCCAGGTTCGGAAGTGCCCACTTTAGATTCCAACGTGCCGCCTCTGCCGGAAATTAATATTGCGGACTCGAATGAGCCAATCATAAAAATGGCAGAGCTTGAACAAAAAATAAAAAATCTTTTACAGGAACTGAAAACCCTGTGCCCGGAAGAAGAAAATAAAAAAGTCATTTCTGATAAGTGTTCTGACGCTTGCCAAAGGCACAAAGACTGCGCCGCCTATACTGAAGATGTGACGGCGGCTGATTTGACCGATGCTTACAATACTTGCATGGAAGAATGCCCGACTTGGCCCAAAGGAATGATCAAGTGTATCAATGCTGTTGATATCAAAACTCCCAATGATTGCGTGAGTTTTGTGCAGTGTCAGGTGCCTCAATTGTATGAAGAGAGGTATTTGGAATAGTCCAATTTTATTTTTAATTATTAAATAAATAAAAACTATGAACACAAAATTGTTAAAAATTTCCACCCTGGGGGCATATATCGTGATGGTTGTCGTCAATGCTCTGGCGGTGTGGCTTCCGATTGCCGGACGAGAAACCGGGGAAATATCGGACAGCTATCCCAATCTGTTCGCGCCGGCTGGCTACGCCTTTTCTATTTGGGGACTGATTTACACACTTTTGGCGATTTATGTCATTTATCAATTGGGACAGGGGAAAAATGAATTAGTGGCGCGAATTAACCGCCTGTTTATCGTTAATGCTTTATTGAATGCCGCTTGGATATTTGCCTGGCATTATGACGTCATCTGGCTCTCGGTTCTGCTGATGGCCGGATTGTTGTATACGCTTATTCGGCTGGCTAATATTTTGCGGGTTGGCAATCTTGGCCAAAAAGAAAAATCGCTGGCGCGCTTGCCGTTTAGCGTTTATTTTGGCTGGATTACGGTGGCGACAATCGCCAATATTACCGTTTTTTTGGTCAGCATTGGCTGGAATAGGTTTGGCCTTTCCGAAGTTTTCTGGACCATTGTCATCCTTTTGGTCGGAGCACTGATTGGCTCATGGCGAATGCTTTACGACCGCGCGATTGCCTATGGGCTGGTGCTTATTTGGGCTTACGCAGCGATTCTTTATAAGCATCTTGCTGAAAGCGGATTTGCCGGGGAATATCCGACAGTTATCGGCGCCGCGATTCTGTGTCTGGTAGTATTTGCCGGAATGATTGTATTTATCGGTATTAAGAAAAAAACAAATAACCCAACGGCAACAAATTATGGCGAAGAAAATTGATATCAATACCAGATTTTATATTGACCTTGATATCAAGACGAAAAAAATCATTGGCTGGGACTATGGCCAGAGGCAAGGGTTGGAACAAAAATTGTCCAACCCCAATCATCAGCGAATTTTCATTTTGCCCGGGATGCGCCAAAAAATTCGGGTATAACTATCTCGTTCTTTTTGCCAAAATTTAAAGTTGCCCCGCCAAAGATGGGCAAAACTTAAATTGTTTTTTGTTTCGGCTTTCGCTCAAGCGCCGTTTTGGTTGGTCAGGCAAGGTGTGGCGGGCAGGGGGAGGGGGATTCTGCTGCTTTGCTCTCCGCGCGCCAAATCAGGTCAAATTTCTCAAAGACAAATTGGCGCTTTATTTTTTTGCGAAATCGTAGATATTTAATATAATGAACAGTGACAGCAAGAAGTTTATATTCTTGCTAATTATAAAATTATAAAACAAGACAAAACATTAAAAGAAAAACCCGCCAGCGGGGGCCTCATTTGATAGTTTGATGAAGTGATTTATGTTGGAAACCCTTTTAATTTTTGCCTTCTCACTGTTTTTGGTAGTGAAAGGCGCAACGCTTGCCACTAAATATTCCGCCAAACTCGCGGAACATTTTAGTCTCTCTCGTTATGTTATTGGTTTTGTGGTTGTTGCTTTTATTTCAATTTTGCCCGAAACAATTATCTCAATAAATTCCGCGCTTCAGGGGATTCCGGAATTTGGGCTTGGAACATTGTTTGGTTCAAATATTGCTGACCTGTCTCTTATTTTTGCGCTCTTGATTTTGCTGTCCGGCCGAAGCATAAAAATTGAGAGCAAAATATTAAAAAATGTGGACTTGTACCCGCTTTTCTTAATGTTTCCCATAATTCTTGGGCTAAATGGACATTTTTCCCGTATTGACGGCGCCATTTTGGTAATTACCGGGCTGATTTTCTATTATTTTGTGTTTAGAAACGGCACGGAAGCGTCAAAGGTGTTTAGCAATCGCAACGGCAAATACAAAAATATCCTTTTTTTGCTTTCGGCTATGGCCATGTTGCTTATTGGCGCGCATTTCACGGTAAGGTCCGCGACTGCTTTGGCCGAGATGCTCAACATCACACCTATTCTTGTCGGTATGTTGGTTGTTAGCTTGGGGACTACCATGCCGGAGTTTTTGTATTCGTTTAAGGCCGTAAGACAAAAGGAAGACAGCTTGGCAATCGGCGATATTTTGGGGTCTGTTTTGGCAGACGCGACAATCGTTATCGGGGTCCTTGCCCTTATTAGTCCGTTTTACTTTCCGGCCAGAATTGTTTATGTGACGGGCACGTTTATGGTTGTGGCCTCGATATTTTTGTTGAGGTTTATGCGTTCCGGTCGTACGGTTACGAAAAAAGAAGGGGCGATGCTCTTGCTTTTTTGGCTGGCTTACGTGGTGGTTGAATTTTTTGTCAGTAAATAAAAATAATAGAAAATTCTTTTTAAAAACCTTGAAAGATGGCTTGAAAGTTTGATAAAACAACCAAGGGCGACAAGTTGAGGGAAAAATTGAAACGAGAGGCAACGAATTTTGCCTTCTTGTTTCCCCGGCCTCTCTAGCTTGTTAAATTGTGTCCTCTTATGCTTTAATAAAACCAGAAAGGAGGTATGGCTAATGGGGAATAAACCGCAGGAGATAGTCCTTGCTTTTCCCTTGGATACCAAATACCGTTTGGTCTTTATGGGAAAAATGGGAAAAAAGGACAAGGAGAAGGAGAAAGAGAGCCCCCACTGCTTGAACTGTTCGGCCAGCCTAGTTCCCGCCGAAGAGACAGCTTGTGTGGTGGCGCTCAAACACCTCTTTGAAAAATGGGGGTTGGTTGCCAGATTGGAAGACCTGCATCTGGCAGTCGTCATAGACACCCTTTTTGAAGAGGAGCTTCGTTACCGGTGTTACGTCTTTTTGGCGAAACAGTGGCAATATGCCGATGACGCCAAGAGGAAAATCAATCAAGACTGTTGGAACCGGCTCGTGTCCTTGCCAGAGGAGGTCTGGTCCTCAGACCACTCCTGGTTCCTTGAGGTGCCACGGAGCTGTTTGAAAGCCCAGGTCATTTACGATGCCGATGGCTCCCAGTTGCGGAGTTTCGGTTTGCAACAGCTTGGGTCTGCTCTGGCAGGCTAGGTGCCAAGGTCAGTTTTTTAGCGGGGCTCTCGGAGCCCCTTTTATTTTGTTTACGGCTTAAATTGTTTTTAGTGGTATAATTATTTTATTGGCAAGTTAAGGTCTTATTTATGAGAAAAAAAATTTTAATTAGTTTGACGGCGGCAATTTTGCTTTTAGTGGTGGGACTGGCTCTGCGTTTTTGCCCATGTCTTGAACCATCATCAAAAGATTTAGTTTGGGCTAAGCAAATATCTAAAATAAAAACAATTTTGAAAGAAACTGAAGATATTTCCGCTGAAGGACAGTTGCGACCGGTTCAAGTTGTCCGCGAAGCAGACCTGACTGGCGATGGAGTGCCGGAAGCTTTGGTGGCGATTGGTTCGGGGGGTGCTTACACCGATGATTTGGCGTTGTTTATTTGGCAGGGGGACAAGCCGGTTTTGGCCAAATTTATTGATGCCGCTGGTGAGGAGGGGCCGATTATTTTATCGGAAGGAGCTTCAGTCCGAAACGGCGCCAGCGTGAATTGGAAGCCGGAACAAAAAGTAATTTATGCTGGCAGCTGGAATGTTGATTTTGATGGCGCCTTGGCCGACTGTGAAGTGAACGCTTATCAATACAATAGAGATAGCTTGGCTTTTGTCTATAACCAAAACCTCAGCGCCGATTTGGGCTCTCAATTTTGCGCTGACTTGCGTCAGTCACTTTAATTATGCGATTGTTGGGGATTGATTATGGGCACAAAAAAGTCGGTTTGGCGCTTTCTGATGAAGGCGGCCGTTTTGCTTTCCCGCATAACACTTGGCCGAACGACAAATTTTTGGTTGGCAAAATCAAAGAATTGTGCGCGCGCGAAAAGGTTGGCTTGATTGTGGTCGGCGAGTCACTTGATTTGTCTGGTCGGCCGAATCCGCTAATGCGCGAGATTGAGAAGTTTGAAGATTTGTTGAAACAAAAAATTGGTTTGCCTCTAGCGCGGGAAAGAGAATTTTTTTCTTCTTGGGAAGCTAAGCGGATTATAGATGAAGAACAAACTGACCCTTTGACCGACGCGCGCGCGGCCGCCTTGATCTTGAAAAGCTATATTGACCGGCAGGGGAACGCGGAGGTCGTTTAACCAGTCGCCTTTACTTTTTAGTTGCCTTTGCTAACCTGGGGTTGGGAATTTGGTCTCAAAATTAACCCAAGGGCCTGGAGGAGAGGGTTATGAATAAGGGTCTTCAGGAAAAAATAGCCAAGACCGTTGATGAGCTGTTTTCGCTCATGGGGGCCGCGTTCATGGCCTTGTTGTGGAGTCTTGGGGAAATTGGCCTCCTTGTTAAAGGAGCACCTTTCCGAGCAGTGTCGTTGTTGCCCATCGCAATCCTCGTTTTGTTGGTGTTTGTTTTGGCGAGGCGCGCGAGAGTTTTGTCTCAGCTCAAACTTGAAGCTCGGAAAGATTTTGAGAGAAGAGACCTTGGTTGAATTGTCAATTCTCGGACAATTTTTTGGTTTTGCCCCGCGTCATCTGGCGTGGGGTTTTGTTTTGTTTTATAATAACAAGGAATGAAGAGCAAAATTTTTTTTGAATTTTTCCCCGTGCCCGACTATCTCTTGGTGCCGGCCGCCGGTTTGGATATTTCCGACCGTTCGGTTAAATATGTTGAGCTTAGTCATAATGGGCAGATTAAAGTAAAACGTTATGGCGAGAAACCGATGCCGGCAGGCGTGATTGAGGAAGGCCGCATAAAAAATAAGACAGAAGCGATTAAGGTTTTGTCGGAATTAAAAAAAGAAATGGGGCTTAATTACATCTTCGCTTCTTTGCCGGAAGACGAAGCTTTTATTGTCCGAATGAAAATGCCGCCTATGAAAAAAAGTGAATTGCGTGGCAGTATAGAATTGCAGCTTGAAGAATATGTGCCTTTGCCGCCCGACCAATGCGTGTTTGATTTTGAGATGATAAGTTCGGCGCGCGAAGTGGAAAAAAACGGCGCCGAGGTTTCAGTTTCCGTTCTGCCCAAAGCGATTGTGGATGATTATTTGGAGATTTTTACTGCGGCCGGTCTAGAACCGCTTCTGTTTGAGATAGAGGCGCAGGCGATTGCGCGCGCATTGGTCAAAGAGGGCGACCCGGGAACATCTATGATGGTGGATATTGGCAAAATCCACACTGGTTTTTCGGTGGTGCAGGCCGACCAGGTGGTCTTTACTTCCATTATTGGTCTAGGAGGTTCCAATATTACTTTTTGTTTGCAAAAGGCCCTGGGTTTGGACGCGGTCGCGGCTAATAAGTTAAAAGAAGAAAAGGGTTTGCTCCGTTCTCAAGAAAACCAAGAAGTTTTTTCTGCTCTGATGCCACCCGTCTCGGCCTTAAAGGATGAAATAAAGCAACGCTTTAGTTATTGGCAGAATCATTATGACAAGGATGAAGGCAAGCGGTCGTCTATTGACAGAGTGATTTTGGTTGGTGGTCAGTCAACCTTGCCCGGTCTTAGGGAATATCTGGAAACTCACTTGGAGGTGCCGGTTGTCCTGGGCAATCCATGGGTCAATTTTAATTTGAAGCAAGATGAATTACCGGTTATTGATTATAACAACGCTATGCGTTACGTGACAGCGCTTGGATTAGCCCTAAAAAATAGCCATCTCAAGCGTTAAAATTATTATGTTCAACCTATTGCCTGAAAAAAACAAAAAAGAAAATCGTCGCCGATTTATTTACCGCAGGTTGGTGGTGGTAACCACGATGATTTCTGGTCTGATTTTTGTGGCCTGTGTTTTTTTGGCGGCGGTTTATCTCCACTTATCTTTTGGCGGGATCGGAGAAAAAGAAAAAGAGAAAAGTTTGGCCGAGTTGTCGCCAGCCGATCAATCATTGGTAAAAGAAATCCAAACATTAAATAAAAAACTAGAAATTATTTTGCCGGTCGAAGATGCAATCTTGCCCTCTGAAGTTGTTTTGGCCGCGGTTAATGACAAAGGGGAGGGGATAAGCCTCCACCATTTGGCCCTGGAGTGCCAAGCTCAAACAAAAATATGTAATGTGGCCGCGCTTGGCCGGGCCGGAGACAGGCAGTCGCTTTTGGATTATGTGGCCAAGCTGAAACAAAACAAAATGTTTAAATCTGTTGAGTCGCCAATTAACAACTTGATTAATGATAAAGATAGTCAGTTTTCGCTGGAGTTGGAAACGAATTTAGTGAAAGACCTTTTGGATTAAAATGAAAAAAGAAAAAAACATTTTTTACATTATGCTTGCCGTCTGCCTGGTTTGTCTTTTGCTTTGGAGTTTTTTGTTTTGGCTGATTTGGCAAGCGCAAAAAACACCAGAAAAGGTGGAAGCCTCGGCCGAGACTCTTTTCTCTGAGTCTGACTTGGAATCTTTGAGGCGCTTTTGGGGCAGCCTGGAAACACAGCTTGCGGCCGTTGAGGGGCAGTTTATTGATAAAGACATGACGGTTGATTTTATTGAGGAAATTGAATCGGTGGCCAGACAAACAGACGTTGCCCTGAAGGTTACCGGCGCGCAAGATAGCCCGGATATTGTCGTCAGCTTCACTGGCGAAGGCAATTTCCGCAATTTGCTGCAGTTCCAGTTGTTATTAGAAAACTTGCCTCACAAATTATTTTTTAATAAGTTTTCCATTTATAAAAAATCAGCCACGGACGGAGGTGAAAATTGGTTGATGGATGTTTCCGTTAAATTGGAAAGTATAAAATAAGATGAAAAAACTTTGGTTGCCCAAAATAAAAATTAACTTTTCCGAAGGCGCGTTTGAAAAAGTCTTTAATCCTTTTGCGTTTTGGAAAATGATAATCAGTTTGTTTTTTGTTGGCTTTATTTTGGTGACTGTTTTGCACCTCCTTCTTTTCTACTGGTTTGAATCTAAAGTTGAGGAAGAGGAAAGCGCGCAAATGACAGAATCTTTGGTTGACCGAGACCGATTATCCAGAGCCTACCGTCAAATAAAGTTAAAGGAAGAAAACTTCAATAAGTATTTTGACGAAAAACCGGCAGAGAACGCAGACTAGACCGAAGAGCTAACGCTGATTTATGCTGATAAAAACGCAGACAGGTTTGGACTAGGTCCGTCCTAGACTTTTTTATCGTCCGAAATATGCTCTCTAGGCTGATCGTGGTATCGCAGACTAGGCCGTTGTTGTTTCTTTTGTGCCCCCGCGAGGAATCGAACCTCGATTGGGAGATTAGAAGTCTCCAGTTCTATCCATTAAACTACAGGGGCATTTTACATATTTTGATTACAAATGAACTATCTCTAAACTTACCTCAACTCCACTTCTCGCCCCGTTGTCCCAACCACGGGGTCCATTAAACTACAGGGGCAATTTATATAACTATTTATCTAACTGTGGGCGCTAAGGGACTTGAACCCCTGACCCTCTCGGTGTAAACGAGATGCTCTAGCCAACTGAGCTAAGCGCCCCTCACCCAGAATAGTCTCATACTAAGCTATTCTGAGCTCGCTCTTTCAGCGCTTTTAACGCCTGAGCATGTTTTTTCAAATTACTTTCTCTATACTTTGCGTCACGATCGCTTTTGTAAGCTTCATAATATATCAACTCAAACGGTTTCTTATGTTTAGTTGATATATTTTCCCCATCGTTATGTTCTTTGAAACGTCGTCTAAGGTCCCTAGTATAACCTATATAAAAACTTCCATCTACCTTACTTTTTAACATATAAACAAAGAATATAACAAGACTATTCTGGGTGAGGGGCTAAGCGCCCTTGTTAATTTTCAACTTACAGACTTAATCTCCCGACTCCTCTTTCTCCTCCGGCTTCAGTCGGCTTGGGCATTGCTCTTTGGCCGACCGCGAGTATTGGGATTTGTTTAACGTTCTTTGCGCCTTTCTTTTTACTGCTATTAATTTATACTATATTATCAAGTTATAAGCAATGAATGACAATATAAAAATAATCGCGGAAGACGAAAATTATCTGGTTGTAAACAAGCCGGCCGGCTTGGCGGTTCATGGTGCCAACTTTAACCAAGAATCAACTTTGGCTGATTGGCTGATTGATAATTATCCCAACCTGGCCCAGGTGGGGGAGCCGCTCAAACTGCCGGCTGGCCGATTGGTGTTGAAGCCCGGGTTGGTTCATCGTTTAGACAAAGATACCAGCGGGGTGATGATTATTGCCAAGAACCAAGAAACTTTTTTCTTTTTTAAAGAACAGTTCCAAGCGCGTCAGACGCAAAAAATTTATCGGGCGATTTTGGCAGGGGAGTTAAAATTGACAAAGGATGACTTGGCGGTGATTGATTTGCCGATTGGCCGGAGCAAAAAAGACCCACGACGCAGAGTCGCGAGTGCCAAAGCCTTTGGCCCTTTGCGGGAAGCCGTTACCGAATATAAGTTGTTGGAAAACTTGTCCGGTTTTTCTTATGTGGAAGCCTACCCGAAAACTGGCCGAACACATCAGTTACGGGCGCACTTTAAGGCTCTCAACCACCCAATTGTTTGCGATAAGCTATACACCGAAAGGCCGGTTTGCCCGACCCCTTTGGCGCGTCAGGCGCTTCACGCCTTGGCGCTTGTTATAAATGTGCCTAGGGGAGGGCGGATGAGTTTTGAAGCGCCGATACCGGCCGATATGGCTTCTGCGCTTGAAAATCTTAGAACCTCGTGCTAAACTGCTCATCGTTATGTCACAATTACAGGGATTTGAAATTTCACCGGTAGAAGTTGCCAAAAGACAAAAGCTCGGTTTGCGTCCGGGTTACACTGTTCGTGTTTGGCAGAAAGTGCCGGAAAAAGATGGCAAATTTCGCCGTCAGGCTTTTGAAGGGCTGGTGATTGCCTGTAAACACGGCACCGAACCGGGTGCGACTTTTACCGTTCGTCGGGTTGCTTCTGGTGTGGGAATGGAAAAAATTTTTCCGCTCTATTCACCAATGATTGATCAGGTAGAAGTGTTACGCGAAGTAAAGGTTCGTCGTTCCAAACTTTATTATATTAGGGACAAGGCGGCCCGTGAGATTAGGCGTCGTATGCGTCGGGTTATCACTGGTTTGAAGGCTAGAAAAGATGAGGATGACGAATTAGTAGAACAGGTAATAGAGGGAATTGAAATTGAGCCGGAGGTGTTAGAAAGCCCCGAAGCCGAAACAACGGAAAAGACAGGAGAGACCGAAAAATCAGTCACCGAAGAAGAAAAAACAGAAGAAGAGTCGGAAACGCCAACTGAAACCAAAGAAGAAGAGTAAGCAAAAAATCCCGCCGAGGCGGGATTTTTTTTATCGGTGTTTTAAAAAGTTGAAAATTAACAGGGCATTGGGCATAATATACATGTTTCCGTGAAAATGCGCGGGTGCTGAAACTGGTAGACAGGCACGCTTGAGGGGCGTGTGTTCGTAAGAACGTGGAGGTTCAAGTCCTCTCCCGCGCACAGTGACGATGGAAGTTGGGGGTTGGAAAAGGGGAAAGTTTTTACGCCTTACCGATTAAGCCCTGTATTTCAGCTCTTGCATTTTTTAGTTGAGTATGCTATAATGATAGATAGAAAGGAGGTGATTGTATGGCTATGGCTGAAAGAAGGCGAAGGCCTTCTCGGGAGTTCGATGTTTACGAGATGGACTCCCGAACCGGGCTCCGGGTGCCGGCTAAGAAGCCCACTCAGTGGGCGGTCTCCTCGAAGGAGGCCATTAGCCGGGTGCTTCATGCCCGGTACCCCTTCCAGTCCCTGGCCAGTTTGGCCAGGAAGGGAGTTCTCCTCGTTGCTGAGGAGAGGCCTCCTGCCCCGGCTCGCCCGGCACAGGAGGAATTCAGGTTTTAAGCGCCAACCTCGCGGTTCGGCGCTTTTCTTTTTGGATTTCTCTTCCAACAATTCAAATTGGGATTTAAGGTTTGGGTTTGACTGTACCGCAAGCAATGCTATGCTTTGGTTAGATAGGTGGCTTAGCTAAGGAGCCATTGGACTCCGGAAAGGAGCTAATATGGCAGGCTACGTTGACTTCAAAAGGATGGGGGCGCCGCCCATTCCGGTGGTTCAGATTGAATTTGTGGCCTTGGCCGGAGGGCGCGAAGTGGGGAGTGGTTATATCCCCATACCGGGGGAACTCGGTTTTGCCACTCATCTGGCGGCGGAGTTTGCCAAAACAACAGCCGCTAAAAGATTTGAGAAATACCCACGTTCGGCGAAGATTGAGATATATCTGCGGATATTCATCTTCGCGCAGAGCTTCCAGAATTAGGGCGCCCCGGCGCCCTTTCGTTATGGCCAAATTTGTGCTATAAATATCTTATGTTTCAGACTGGCAAAGGGGATGACGGCAAGACGCGAGTTTTTGGTTGTGAGCAGCGGTTGTCAAAAGGTTCGCTGGTGACAGAGACCTTGGGTTCTTTGGACGAAGCTAATTCTTTTTTGGGTTGGTGCAAGACAAAGGCTGCTAAGGAGAAAAAATTTGATAAAATTGCCGATCAAAATTTGGTTGACTTGTTGGCTAAAGCGCAAAATGGCTTATTCTCTGTTCAAGCAGAATTAGCTGGCGCCGACAAGAGAGTTTCGGCCGAGCAAGTCGCCAAAATGGAAGAAGTAATCGCGGCCGTGGAAAAAGAAATCCCGCCAATTGAGAGCTTTGTTGTGCCTGGCGGTTGTGAATTGTCTGCCATGTTTGATTTTGGGCGGACAATTGTCAGACGGACCGAACGTATGGTTGTGCGCGCCAAAGAGCGAATACCTATCCAGCCGGAATCCTTGGCTTTTATGAATCGCTTGTCTAGTTTGCTTTACGCGCTTGCGCGTTTGTCCAATCATCGGGTGGGAGCAGGGGAAGAAAAACCCAATTACGAATAATCAAGTTGATTAAATTGTCGGTTGATAGTAAATTGTTGGAGTTAGTTTAATGGTGCCTATAGTGTAATGGTTAACACAGTTCCCTGTGGAGGAATTAATTCCGGTTCGAGTCCGGATAGGCACCCACGCCAATCCCTTTATTGCAGACTGTCTGTAATGCGTCTTTTGAGTTGAGCCAAAGCTCGGCCGTCTTTTTTGAGTGATGCTTCCCGATGACGAGCTTCACTTTCTTTAAAGTAAGCCTCGTAATATCTAAGTTCAAGTGGACGGCGCGTTTTGGTTGACAGAACTTTGCCAGTATTATGGTCAGACAGTCTGCGATGCAAATCATTAGTTGAGCCAAAATAGATATTATCGTCCTTCAAACTTTTAAGAATATAAACATAGAACATTATAAATTATATATGATTTGCGTCGATAAAGGGATTGGTGTGGGTGTAGGCACCCCAACTGAGTTTCTCATCCATTGGATTATTTGCGATGTGTTTTCTCTAAACCAAGACGTTGCCGGACTTGGCTGCTTTTTAATTTGGGACAAAAAGTTCTATAATATTCTTATATGAAAAAATTAATTATTTCACAGTTTGTGGTTCTTTTATTGGGAACAATTTTTGCTTGGGCAAATTTTGTTTGGGAATTGGTCGCTTGGCTAAATAGCGAACCTTGTCCAACGGGTTGTGTTATCAGTGCCGAACCAGTGAATCCGTTTTTGACCCCGTGTTTTTATGGCGCGTTGTTTTTTCTGATAGCTTTTATTTTAAGTTTTTTTATTTTGCGTTTTAGCAGAAAATAGTCTTGTGCATGATTGATACCTCTGACAAAAAAATTATTGTTTTTGATCTTGATGGGACTTTGGCGGAGAGCAAACAAGTCCTTGGTTTAGAAATGGCGGAGTTACTGGCAAGATTGGCCGGGCAGAAAAAGGTGGCCGTTATTTCCGGCGGTTCTTATCGGCAGTTTCAAAAACAATTTTTACCAACTTGGCGAGAGATTTTAAATGAACGGCCAGCGGAAGAAGTACAAAGTTTGAACGAAAATCTATTTTTATTGCCAACCAGCGGCAGTCAGATTTACGGCTATAATCAAAAAATGGGGGATTGGCAAATCTTGGCGCAAGAAGATTTTCCGGCCGAGTTAAAAGAAAAAGTCAAAAAAGTTTTCGAGACTATTGTTGAGTCTGCTGATTACGACATTCCGACCGAATCCTATGGCGAGCAACTGGAAGATCGTGGCACGCAAATTACCTTTTCCGCTTTAGGCCAAGACGCGCCATTGGGAAAAAAGAAAATTTGGGATCCGAATCAGGTCAAGCGGCAAAAAATAAAAAAATTTTTAGAGCAAGAAATTCCAGAGGCGGACGTTTCTATTGGCGGCGCCACCTCCATCGATGTCTTGCCCAAGGGTTTTAATAAAGCTGTTGGTTTGCAAAAATTGCTTGACCTGCTCTTTTTAGAAAAAAACGACTTGATTTTCGTGGGTGACGCGCTTTTTCCGGGCGGAAACGATTATTCGGCCTTTGTTGCTGGTTTTGAAACAGTCAAAGTGGAAAATCCGCTAGAAACTAGTGATTTAATTGGAAAATTTTTAAGCTAAAATAGCCCAAGGCAAAAGCTTTGGCTGGCTATCTCAGCTTTTTTTTGTTAGAATCTCGGTATGTCCAACCTTGATATATATCAAGAAGAACGGCCCTGGGGGCATTTTCGGCGTTTTACCGACAATGTCTCATCAACGGTAAAAATAATTTCGCTCAAGCCGGATGCGGAATTAAGTTTGCAAAGTCATCAAAAACGATCGGAGTTTTGGCGGGTTTTAGCGGGGAGCGGTTTTGTTCAGGTGGGCGAGGGGGAGAGACCTCTTTCAGTCGGTGATGAAGTAGAAATTCCCTTGGGCGCCAAACATCAACTTTCCGCCGGCCCTGACGGCCTAGAGGTTCTGGAAATTTCGCTCGGTGAATTTGCCGAAGAGGACATCGTGCGTTACAAAGATAAATACGGCAGGATTTAATTGTTACCATGTTTAAGTTAAAAAAACACAGTGGTGGTCCGGTTTTAAGTCCGGCCAAAAATCTAGATTGGGAAAAAGAGGGGGTATTTAATCCTGGGGTGATAAAGGATGGCGAAGAGATCATAATGCTTTATCGGGCGGTTGGTGAAAGAGAATCTTATATCTCCAGATTGGGTTTAGCCAAAAGCCGCGATGGCATAAACTTTGAGCGTGTTTCTAACGACCCAGTTTTTGGTCCGGGTGAATTTTTTGACCATTGGTCTACCGAAGACCCTCGGATTGTAAAAATAGACAACGAGTTTTTGATTACTTATGTCGCAGTGGCCGATCGGATAATGAAAAATGGTCGGTCTATTTTGCGGCCGTTGCCCCTAGAGACTGCCTCCGCTCTATTGAAAACTAAAGATTTTTCCAATTTTGAAAAAGTGGGTATTATTTCGCCGGCCGGTTCTGATAATAAAGATGTGGTTATTTTCCCCCGAAAAATCAGGGGCCGTTATGCCATGCTGCATCGCCCAAACCGTTGGTCCAAAGAATGGTTCTCCTTTTCCTATGAAAAATTTGTTGATGAAGGCTTGCCTTGTCCGGTGGAAAGGTTGCCAGACCAGCCCAGCGTTTGGTTGGCTTGGTCTGATAACTTAAAAAATTGGACTGACCACAAACTTTTGATTTGGCCCGAACATCACCTGGATGAAAAAGTTGGCGCGGGCTTGCCGCCGATAGAAACGCCTGATGGTTGGCTCCTGATTTATCATCATGTATCGCGAAATTGGAACACCGGCGCTTTCATTTACACCGCGCGAGTGGCTCTGGCCGATTTGGATAATCCAAATCGGTTAATCGCCAAAATCCCTTATGATATTTTGGCTCCTGATATGCCGCATGAGACAAACGGCGAGATAAAAGTTGTTTTTCCGACCGGGGGTTTTGTCCAAGGAGATGTTTTACATGTTTATTATGGCGCTTCGGACCGTTATGTTTGTTTGGCGACCGGCTCATTGTCCGAACTTTTGACGGAATTAAAGAAATATAAAATTTAAAAGGAAAAGATGGAAAAAATCAAACAAGATAAAGCCTGGATTGTTTTTTTGGGAACCTACCCGCCACGTGAATGCGGTATTGCCACTTTTACCGCTGATTTGACCAATAATTTTGACGAACTTTATTCCCCCCGAGAAGAAACTAAGGTTGTGGCAATCAATAATAATTTGCAGACGTACAAATACCCGCGCAAGGTTATTGCTCAAATTTCGGAAAATGACCCAGATGGATATCAGGCGGTGGCTGAAAAATTAAATAGGTTATCTCAAGTTAAGCTGGTCTCTGTCCAGCATGAATTTGGTATTTACGGTTCTGATTATGGGAAAAATTTGTTGATTTTTTTGGCAACTATAAATAAACCGGTCGTCGTGACTTTTCACACAGTTTTGCCAGAACCCTCTCCCAGTCAAAAAGAGGTGGTTATCAAGATTGTTGAGCGCGCTGATTGTTTGGTCGTTATGACCGAAAGGGCAAAGAAGCTGTTGCTTGAGATTTACGGCGCGCCTGAAGGGAAGATCAGGGTTATTTGCCATGGGATCCACCCTCTGGCCTATAATGATGGCAGTGACCTTAAAAAAGAATTAAGGTTGTCCAAGCGAAAAATAATCTCTACCTTCGGTATGCTTAACAAGGGCAAAGGGATAGAATATGCCATTGAAGCGATGACGGAAGTTGTTAAACGGTTCCCGGACGTTCTTTATTTGGTCATTGGCGCCACTCATCCAGTGGTCTTGAAGCAAGAAGGGGAGACTTATCGGAATCAATTAATTGAAAAAGTTTACAGCTTGGGACTGCAAAATAATATTCGCTTTTATAACAAATATTTAACGACAGAAGACTTGTTAAAATTTTTGCAAGCAACCGATATCTACTTATCTTTGTCTCAGGACCCAAACCAAGCGGTTTCTGGCACTCTCAGCTACGCCTTGGGCGCTGGGCGTCCCGTTATTTCTACACCTTTTCCACAGGCGGAAGAAATCATAACTCCTGATGTGGGTAGTTTGATAAAATTTGGGACTAGCGAGGGGATCGCCGACCAAATAATCTCTATTCTGGGGGACCCAGCCAAAATGGCCAGTTTGGGCAAAACCGCTTATTTCAAAACCAGAAAGATGACTTGGAAAAATGTTGCCTTGTACTATATGAGAGAATTTATAGAGTTGTTGCCGGAACTTGGTAAAAGAGAAAATAATTTGCCGGCGATTAAGATGCGGCACTTGGCTAAATTGACTGACAAATTTGGGATTTTTCAATTTGCCATTCTTGATGAGCCAGATTCTGAATGGGGCTATACCTTAGACGACAATGCCCGCGCGCTAGTTGTGACTTCTTGGTACTATGATTTAACGAAAAACGCCACTGCCAAAAAATTAGCAGAGGTTTATTTAAATTTTATTAAAAAAGCGGTTGACCCGAAAGGTGGTTTTAAAAACTATTTCAAAACCAAACACCTAAACCAGACTGAAATAAATAACGAGCAGGGTTTGGAAGATTCCGCGGCTCGCGCCATTTGGGCCTTGGCCGTGGCGGCCAGTGGCAGTTTACCGGTTGGTCTCAAAAAAACGGCTAAACAAATATTGGAGAGCAATCTTAATTTTAAGAAAATAAGTTCGCCCAGAGCGATGGCATTTATGATTAAAGGCCTTTCCAAATATTATCGGTTGGTTGAAAAAAACAAAGAGGAAAAGGAAAAAATTGAGGGGCTTCTGACGGAATATGCCGACAAATTGCTTGAGTTGTTTAATCATCACAGCGATGAAAACTGGCTTTGGTTTGAAAATTATCTGACTTATTCAAACGCGGTTCTGCCGGAAGCGATGCTCTGGGCTTATAGAGTCACCGGCAATTACCATTATTTCAAGGCTGGGAAACAATCATTGGATTTTTTGTCAGAGAATTATTTTCAGGGTGATGTTTGCGTGCCAGTCGGTCAGGCCGGTTGGTATAAAAGGGGAGAAAAGAAGAATCTCTATGACCAACAACCGGAGGAGGTGGCGGCCTTGGTCCTGGCTTTGCGGGCCATGTATGATTTGGGCGAAGAGGAACAATATCAAGCAAAAATGTACAAAGCATTCAATTGGTTTTTGGGCAACAACATCTTGAATCGTTTCATGTATTCTCATCTGTCGGGCGGCTGTTTTGATGGTTTGCAAGAAAAAGAGGTTAATCTTAATCAGGGAGCCGAATCAACTATTTCTTATCTTTTGGCGCGCTTGGCCCTGGAAACGAAGGCCTAATTTTTCATTAATTATTTAACCAAAAACTTGACAAATATTAGTTATGGGTATATACTCAAAATAGGTCGTGATTACTAACTCATAACTTAGACAAAATTATGCCTAGATTTGACGGAACTGGCCCCAATGGTCAAGGCCCGATGACTGGTCGTGGTCTGGGTCCTTGTGCTGATGGAAGGCCGCGTGTTGGCTGGCGTCGTTATTTTAGGGGTTTTGGTCGTCGATTTGGTTTGGGTGGCGGTTTCGGCCGCGACTATTCAAACCAACCTTCTATGACTAAAGACGAGAAAAAAGAATGGCTCCAAACAGAAAAAGAGGCGATTGAAGAAGAATTGAAAGATTTGGACAATGAGTAATCGCTTGGCAAAAAGCGCGCCTATTGTCGCGCTTTTTGCTTGCGTTTAATAATTTTGAATATATAATTATAACTATGCCACGTCCAAGATTAAGAAGGCGGGTTAGATTTAACCCGACCGCCAAATATTTTAAGCCGCAAGGCATTCCGCTTCGTTTGCTTGATGAAGTGGAACTTTCGCTTGAAGAAATGGAAGCAATTAGACTAAAGGACTTTGTCGGACTTGAACAAACCGAAGCAGCGGAAAAGATGAAGACTTCGCAGAGCACTTTTCAGCGTATTTTGGCGGTGGCTCGAAAAAAAGTGGCTGATGCTTTTATTAATGGCAAAGCAATAAGAATTAACGAAGAATAATGAAGTCAAAAATTTTCAATTTACTTTTTCTGTTTTTGTTTTTAGGTGGTTTTTGGGTTGGTGCTGTTCCGGCTCAGGCCCAACAGGAGACAAATCTCTATTTCTTTTGGGGTTTTGGTTGTCCTCATTGCGCCAAAGAGAAAGAATTTTTAAGCGAACTCTCAGCCAAATATCCAGAGTTGGAGATTAAACGTTTTGAGATTTATTTTAGTAAAAAAAATCAGCAACTGCTGGAAAAAATAGTTGAGAAGTTAAAGATAGAGTCTTTGGGGGTGCCATTGACTATTGTTGGTGACGAAGTTTTTGTCGGATTTTCGGAGGGGGTTAATGATAATCTGATTCAGGAAAGGGTGGAGGAATGTCTGGTCTCGGGTTGCCCGGATGAAACCGCTTCGTTAATTGAGCCGCCAGTTTTGTCATCTGACCCAGTTTCCAATTCGACTTTTCCGGCCGAAGAGGGGGTAGCCGAGAAAGAACTGGTGACTACTACATCTACGACATCGCCAGTGGTGGTTGTCGCGTCTACTTCGCCACTTGATAATTTGAAGTTGCCGATTTTTGGTTCACTGAACCTCTCTGGTTATTCTCTTCCCGCGCTAGCGGTAATTTTGGGCGCCTTGGACGGTTTCAACCCTTGCGCGATGTGGGCTTTATTATTTTTAATTAGTCTGCTGTTAGGGATGGAGAATCGTCGTCGGATGTGGCTTTTGGGTTCGGCTTTTATCATAACTTCGGCCGCGGTTTATTTTATTTTTATGGC
>Ga0255345_1002383_pt1 | contig 24154 bp, 16 predicted proteins | sample wastewater_treat_6_FD_192415 | JGI IMG/M metagenome (GOLD analysis project Ga0255345, IMG submission 192415) | Wastewater microbial communities from Lulu Island WWTP, Vancouver, Canada - plant20 | ecosystem: Engineered > WWTP > Wastewater > Unclassified | place: Canada: Vancouver, British...
CCGCTGGTTTTGCGTACAAAGCGCCGCCGACCGCGACCGCCTGCTGTATCTCGGCGCGCCGCCGGAAAAAGTCGAAATCACCGGCAGCGCCAAATACGACTTGCCCGCCACGCCCCCCACCGCTGTCGTCCGCGCGCAAAACGTGCTGGCCAAGTTGTGCCCGGCCGACCGCCGTTTGATTCTCGTTGGCGGCTCCACCTGGCCCGGCGAAGAGGACTTTCTAGCCGACCTCTATGGCACCGCAAAAGCCCAACACCCGGAACTGCTGCTTGTGCTCGTTCCGCGCCATGCCGAACGCCGCGAAGCCGTCCTCGAAGTCCTCCGCGCGCGCAACTTGTCTGTCGTGCAGCGCAGCCAATTCCCCGACGACGCCTCCCCGCCCGCGCAACCGCCCGACGTCCTCCTCGTGGACACCACCGGCGAACTGCGCGGATTCTACGCCAACGCCGACTTGGTATTCGTTGGCAAAAGCCTCACGGAAGTCGGCGGCCAAAACCCCATCGAACCCGCGCGCGACGGCAAACCCATTGTCGTCGGCCCGCACATGGAAAATTTCCGCGTGATTGCTGCCGACTTCACCGCCGCCCGCGCCTGGATACAGGCCCGCGACGCCGACGACTTGCGCAGCCATCTGCTCCGCCTGCTCGACAACGCCCCCGAACGCGCGCGACTGGGCGAAGCCGCCGCCGCCCTCGTCGCCCGCAGCGCGGGTGCCACCAGCCACATGTCCGAGCGCATCCTCGCGCTGAAAAACCGCTGATTTTCAACCCAAACGCATCCCCGCGCGGTTTATTTGCCCCAACATGCTATTTTTAAGCAATTTTGGGCACTTTTTTTGCCAAATTTCCTCATTTATCTAATGGTTAATTAACCATTAGATTTTTAAAAATGATTTTGTTGATATTACAATGAGTTACGACTTTTTATGGGGTTCGCCATAGTTAACAAGTTTTGTAATATTTCTGCATATTTCTTTGCAAGGGAGCAAATTATGACTTTATGCGAAAAAACAACGGCAAAATCCTCGTTTTTTAGGCGATTTTAAGCGTTTTCGTCTTTTTTGATGAATTTTTCGCATCTGTAATCAGGGGCGGGTGATTTTGGATCGAGGAATGCTTGGGACGAAGGCGCGCGGGTGAATAATCTTGCTCCGTTGGGGTGGCTTGGTTAGGGTTATTTCGACATGAGCTTTGCAAGATTGATCCGTGGTTGGCTGCTCCTTGGGGCGTATCTGGCGGGAGCGCTCCCGACCATGTTGCAAGCGCAAAGCACGGTTCCCGTGGGGGCGATTGTTCAAGGCGAAGGGGCGGCGCGGCATGTGATTTTCCGCGTCTGGGCGCCAAATGCCTCCAGCGTGGCCGTCAGCGGCGATTTCAACGGCTGGAAACACGAAGCATTGCTCAAGGAGGGAACCCGCCCCGGTTATTGGACGCTGACCAGCCGCCGGGCGCGCCCCAACGATGCGTATGTATTTGTTGTTGACGGTCGCACCCGCCGCGACCCCCGCGCGCGCGCCGTGAACCACGAAAAGAATCAAGGAATCATTCTCGACCCGCGTGCGTTTCCGTGGGGTGCCGCGCAAGGCTGGAAAATGCCACCCAAGGAAGATTTGGTGATGTACGAGATGCACATGGGGACATTTGCGCAGGATATTCCCGGCAATGCCCCGGCATTTCAGCGTGCTATCAAGCGCCTCCCCTATCTGAAGGCGCTGGGCATCAATTGCATTCAGCTCATGCCAATCAACGAATTCCCCGGCGAACGCTCGTGGGGCTATAACCCCAGCGACCTGTTCGCGGTGGAATCCTCCCTCGGCGGCGCGGATGGCTTCCGCAGTTTTGTTCGCGCCTGCCACACCAACGGGATCGCGGTTCTTCTGGACATCGTTCACAATCACTATGGCCCCAGCCATATCGCTGCGTGGCAATTTGATACCGTCGGCGGAGAAAACGATGGCGGCATCTATTTTTACAACGACCCGGATCGCTCTACCACCGACTGGGGGCCGCGCCCCAATTTCAGCAGCCCCGACGTGCGCGAATTCATCATGGATTCCTGCCGCATGTTTCTGGAGGAGTACCGGCTGGACGGCTTCCGCTGGGACTCGGTACACAACATCCGCTACGTCCTGAACGGCCAGCGCTCGAACGCCGACGGCGACCTCCTCCTGAGTGAGGTGAACGAGTGGATGCGCAAAGCTTTCCCGGATGCCGTGCGCATTGCCGAAGACCACGCCTTTGACGGCGGCGGCGTGGGGTTTGACGCGCAATGGAACTCGGCTTTTCAGGCCACCCTGTCCAGCTTTGTGCGCGGCGAAGACGCCCAGCGCGACATGAACATGCTGGCTGCGGAATTGAGCCGACTGAATAGCTGGCAGTGGGTCAATTTTGCAGAGTGCCACGATTCCGCCGGCGACTTGAATCAGCATCACCGGCTGCCGATTTACATTGACCCCGTCAACCCGGATGGGCCGCACGCCCGCGCGCTGACCCTGCTGGCCGGCGGCATTGTGATGACCGTGCCCGGCTACCCCATGCTGCTCCAGGGTTTTGAGATGCACGAAACGCGGGATTTCAGCGACAACACGCCCCTGCCGTGGGCGCGCGCGCAAAACACCCATAGCGGCATCGTTCGCGCCAACGCCGACCTGATTCGCCTGCGCCGGAATCTGAAGGGCTTCACACCCGGCCTCAAGGGACCGCAACTGGATGTCCTGCATGTTAACAACGAAGCCAAAGTCATCTCCTATTCCCGCCGCTTGCGCAATGCGCCGAAAGACAACGCGACGGTCGTGGTGATTAACTTCTCCGGCCAGCCCTTGCGAAAACATGGCGTGCGTTTTCCTGCTTCCGGCGCGTGGTTCTGCCACTACAACTCCGGCTCCGCGGATTACGCGAAAGATTTCGACAACATCGGACCCCAACCGGGCGCCGGCTACGAGCTGCCCGCAGGCCAAACGACAATGCCCCTGGACTTAAGCCGCTACTCGCTCCAGATTTTCTCCAAGTCGCGCCCGCCCAACGCATCGCTGGCCAAGGCTGCGTATGCGCCGGAGCTGGTCGAACTGGCACCTACCGAGGAGCCGACGCTGCCAGTCGCCCGCGCCGTGGAAAAATATGTCGAGGAAGTCATCGCGCCCTTCCCGTATATTTTCGTTCCGTTGCCTGCGGAATGGTCGCCGCCCTAAAAACAAATCGCCGCCGGGTTTTGGAGTTTGCCCAAAGGGGTGCGGGCCGGTATTCTAGCGCCATGAAAACCCGCTCATTTGCCCTTCTCGTTTGCGCATGTCTCGCCGTTTCTCTTTCGGCTCGCGCCCAATCGTCCCGCCCCGGCATGGGCGCCATTGTTTACGCCGACGCCAACGGCACAGGCGTGACCTTCCGCACTTGGGCGCCATTCGCAACCTCCGTCGCGGTCAAGGGCAGCTTCAACGGCTGGGGCTCCACGGCGCTGAAAAAAGACCCCTCCGGCGGCACGTGGTCCGTGGATGTGCCCAACGCGAGGGCCAATCAGGAATATAAGTTCGTCGTCAACGGCACGCACAAAAAAGACCCGCGCGGTTTTCGGGTGGTCAACTCCGCCGGCAACTCCATCATTTATGACCACCGTGCTTTCGACTGGAGCAGTTCCACCAACTTCCAGGCAATTTGGCGCAACGATCTTGTCATCTATGAAATGCATGTCGGCAGCTATAATGCGGAGAGCTGGTTGCCCTCGACCTTCGACCAATGCATCGAGAAAATCCCGTACTTGAAAGCGCTGGGAATTTCCGCCGTGGAATTGATGCCGACCATGGAATTTCCCGGCGACCGTTCCTGGGGCTACAATCCATCTGACCTCTATGCGATTGAATCATCCTTCGGCGGTCCCGATGGCCTCAAGCGCTTCGTCAAGGCCTGCCACGAAAATGGAATTGCCGTCATCATGGACGTGGTACACAACCACTACGGTCCGTCCGACTTGGAAATGTGGCAATACGACGGATGGTCGCAAAACGGTTTGGGCGGCATCTATTTTTACAACGAAAAGTGGAAAGCCCAAACGGATTGGGGCGACACCCGCCCCGATTTCGGCCGCCCGGAAGTAAAAAACTTCATCCACGACCAAATCCGCATGCTGGTCGAGAAGTACAAAATTGACGGTTTCCGCTGGGACTCGGTCTATAACATTCGCAATTACAGCGGTAGCGAGAATCCCGAAGGCGCCGCGATGCTGGCGAAGGTCAACGACTGGCTGGCGGAGGTTCATCCGAATGTGTTCCGCATTGCCGAAGATCACGCCTTTGATACGCCGGTCAATTTTGAGGCGCAATGGGATCACGGGTTCCTCAACGCTATGCGCTGGCTGGTAACGGCCAGCAGTGACAGTGATCGCAATATGGATACACTGGCATATCATCTCAGCAATGGCGGCTTTTACCGCGTGGTCTACGTGGAAAGCCACGACACCTGTGGTGACTTGAACGACAAGCACCGCCTGCCGCGCGACATCCACTTCGACGATCCGCAAGGCTACTGGGCCAAAAAACGCGCGCTGCTCGGCAATATGATTGCCCTGATTTCGCCGGGCATCCCCATGATTTTCGCCGGCTCGGAAATGAACGAGGACTGGACGTTTTCCAACAACACCGCCCTGCGCTGGAGCCTGACCAACTCCAACGCCGGAATCGTGCGGGCCTACAGCGACTTGATTCGCCTGCGCCGCGACAAATACGGCAACACCACCGCGCTGAAACAAGTCGGCAAAGCCAATGTCACCCACGTCAACAACACCCAAAAAATTGTGGGCGTAGTGCGCTGGGATCAAGGCGGGCAAAGCGACGATGTGCTACTGGCCCTGAATTGCTCCGCGACCGCGCAAAACAATTATTCCCTCCCCTTCCCTTCCGACGGCACCTGGCATTGCCTGTATAACTCAGACCTGAAAGCCTATGATGCTTCCTTCGGCGGCGTAGGCCCCGGCATCGGCGGCACGGTGGTCGCTACCGGCGGCAATGCCAAGCTCAACCTCGGCGCGTATTCCCTGCAAGTGTATTCCAAAACGCCGATTCCGCAGATGTCCGCCGCCTCGTTTCATCCCCCCAATCCCAGCGGCTGCGGCACCGTCGTCACCATCACCTATAACCCCGGCGACGGCGCGCTGAAACAGGCGAATCCCGTTTACGCCTATATCGGGCGCAATGTCTGGCAATATCCGTCCAACCATCTGATGACGTTGAGCAACGGGCTCTGGAAATTGGATTATGTGGTGCCGAACCTGACCTATGAATTCAATTTGTCCTTCACCGATGGCGCGGGCAACTGGGACAACAACGAGGGTCTCAACTGGACGGTGCCCGTCAGCAACTGCGGCGATTTGCCATCCACGGCCACTTGGGAGCCGCACGTCCCACAAGGCTGCGTGCCGCTGACGATTGTCTATCATCCCAATGGCGGGCCACTGATGGGCGCCACGAACGCCTTTATCCACGTCGGACAAAACGGCTGGAACAACGTGACACAACTGCCGTTGGCGCAATTTGGCGAGAATGAGTGGCGCATCACCTACTCCATCCCCGAGGATACGTGGCAGGTGGATTTTGTATTTTTCACACAAACCGGACCCGGTGAAGGGGATCGCACGTGGGACAATAACAATGGCAAGAACTGGCAGGTGATGGTGCAAAATTGCCTGCGCGTCAACGAGCCCTCGCTGTTCATCACCAACCCGCCGCCGTCCACCAACGTAGCGGAGCAGGTCAAGCAGATTGCCCTTCAGGGTACCGCTCATTTGCTGACCGGCCACCTGCACTGGAGCAATAGCTTGAACGGGGCGACCGGCTCCATTGCCTACGCCACCAACTGGAGCATTGGCGCCATTCCGTTGGCGGAGGGCGTCAACCTCATTCGCGTCAGCGGCACCAACTCGTCCGTGAATCCCAACCATGGCGCGGGGGATTCACCCGCGAACACGCCTTACATCACGGCAACCAACTGGGTGAACGGCCAAAATGGAGGCACCGGCTTGCAGCCGTGGCGCATCCGCACCAGCGGCGGCTCTTCTGCCTCCACGGTCTACGCCAACACAAATTGCAGTTTTGCCCCAACCTCCTATGCCTGGGCGCTGCAAGCCGCCGACGGCGGCTTTGTCGAGGCAATCCGCCCGCTTTCCGCTCCGCTGCGCCCCGGCGACAAATTGACGCTGGTGATGCAAAACGGCGGCGTAGACGGCGGCAAGGACAACTCCTCCATCGGGGTTGCCTTTGAGAATCGCTTCGGCCAACGCCTGACGGAATTCCTCTTCAATGGCGGCTACGATTGCTATTACATCAATGATGCCGTCTGGCGCGACACGGGCATCCCTTGGGGGCGCATCACACGCAACATCACCTTGGAAATGCTCACGGAGCTGACCTATCGCCTCACCATCAACGGTCAGGCGTTTGAAGGCGAGTTGAAAGAGCAGTCGGAAATGCTGTTGGCCCAATTGCGCTTTTGGAATTGGAATGCCGGCGGCGGCGATCAACGCAAATTGTTTATCGGCGCATTCTCCATTCAGGGCGATCCTCTGCCCGTTTTCACCTACTCCGCCGAAACCGCCGTCACACGCGCGTGGTCATCCATCCGCGAAACGACTGCCGTGACGATAGCCGATGGCGACTTGGTAGCCACCGTCAATAACCTGACGGGCATCAACAGCAATGTATGGGTCGCCAACACACTCACCAATCAGGCGTGGAATTGGAGCCTGCTGCCGAATGACCAATACATCGTCGTGCCCTCCAACCGCACGGTTGTCATCACCCCCAACACCACCAACGCGCTGAATCTATATTCCCTCGGCAAACCGGGCGGCGTCGCGGATTAAAAAAAACGGCAGAATAGAAGGTTGCACGTTCCCAGGCGGCGTGGTAGCCTTCATTTCGTCTTCAGGGCGTGGTGAAATTCCCGACCGGCGGTACAGCCCGCGAGCCGTATGGCAGACAAGGTGCAATTCCTTGGCCGACAGTAAACAGTCTGGATGGAAGAAGATTTCCAGCGTGTACACGCAAGCTCCCCGCCCCAAGACTGAAAGGTTTCTGGTATTGGAATGGTGACATCCGGAGAAGATTCCGTCTTTTGCACGGTCGAAGAAGCGCTGGAGCTGATCCGCGCCGGCAAGATGGTGCTGGTGGTGGATGACGAACATCGCGAAAACGAAGGGGACTTGGTCGTCGCGGGCGAAAAAGTCACCCCGGAAATCATCAATTTCATGGCCACTCACGGCCGTGGCCTGATTTGCGTGCCCATGGAGGAAGCCGACCTGCGCCGTGTGGGCCTCTGCCGCATGGTGCCGATGGAGCAGCAAGACCGCTACCGCACCGCCTTCACCATTTCCGTGGATGCCCGCGAAGGCATCACCACCGGCATCAGCGCGTTTGACCGCGCACAAACCGTCAAGAAACTCGCCGACCCAACGTCCACCGCTGCCGATTTTATCCGCCCCGGCCACATGTTCCCCCTCCAAGCCGTTCCCGGCGGCGTCTTGCGCCGCACGGGTCACACGGAAGCCTCCGTGGATTTGGCCAAACTGGCCGGATTGAAGCCCATTGCCGTTATTTGCGAGGTCATGCGCGACAACGGCGAAATGGCGCGCCTGCCCGACCTGATTCCCTTTGCCCAACAGCACGGTCTGCGCATCCTGACCGTGGCGGCGCTGGTGGCTTGGCGGCGCGCGCGCGAACGGTTGATTCGCCGCGATTCCGTGGTGGACCTGCCCACCGATTACGGCCATTTCAAACTATATTTATATCTGGATGAAACCACGGACGAGCATCATGTCGCTCTGGTGCATGGCAATCCCGGCAGCGCGGATGCGCCGCTCGTTCGCATTCACTCCGAATGCCTGACCGGGGATGTGTTTGCCTCGCGCCGGTGCGACTGCGGCAGCCAGCTTCACAATGCGCTGCAACAAATCGCGGCCGCGGAACACGGGGCGTTGCTCTATATGCGGCAGGAAGGCCGCGGCATTGGTCTGCCCGGTAAAATTCGCGCCTATGCGCTCCAGGAGAAGGGCCTCGACACAGTCGAAGCCAACGTAAACCTGGGCTTCGCCCCCGACCTGCGCGATTATGGCGTCGGCGCGCAAATGCTGCTGGACCTCGGCATCACCCGCATGCGACTGCTGACCAACAACCCCCGCAAAATTGTCGGACTGCAGGGCTACGGCATCGAAATCGTCGAGCGCGTCCCCATCGTCATCCCCCCCAATTCGCACGACGCACGTTATTTACAAACCAAGAAAGATAAAATGGGCCACCTGATCTGACCCGGAAAGGCAACTCATGAACTGCAAGGAATACAACGGAAACCTGAATGCAAAAGGACTGAAATTCGGCCTGGTGATTAGTCGCCATAACGACCTGTTCACCCGCCAACTGTTGAGCGGCGCGCTGGATTGCCTTTCGCGCCACGGCGCCAGCGAGGCGGACATCGCCATCGTCTGGGTGCCGGGCGCGTTTGAACAACCGCTCGCCATTCAGAAGCTCGCAAAATCCGGCAACTATAACGCGCTGATTGCGCTGGGCGCGGTGATTCAAGGCGCAACGCCGCACGCTTCACTCATCAATGCGCAGGTCACGCGCGCGCTGACGCAAATCAGCCTCGATTCCGGCATTCCGGTCGTGGATGGCATCGTGGCCGCCGAAAATCTCGACCAGGCCATTGAGCGCTGCGGCAGCAAGGCCGGCAACCGAGGCTGGAGCGCCGCTCAAAGCGCCATTGAAATGGCGGCGCTGCTGAAGCAACTGGACTAATCTCCCCGGCAACCACAATCGCCTCACACTGAAAGGAGCATTCGTATGAGCCTCCGCCATGAAGCGCGCCGCTGGGCGTTGCAATTTTTATTCCAGTCCGAATTTAATCAAGCCGACAGCCTCAAGGAAGGCTTGCGGCTTTTCTGGAAGCAACAGGATGAAGATTCGGCAAACGAGCCGACCTCATCGGCGTCCGCCAACCTTGAGCCGCCGACCCCGCAACGCGCCCGCGCCCGTCAATTCGCCGAAGAGCTGATTCGCGGCGTGATTGAGCATCACCGGGAAATTGATCACTTGATTGTGCAGCACGCCGAAAATTGGGCCTTGGAACGGATGGGCACAGTGGACCGCAACGCTATGCGCATCGCCGTGTATGAAATGCTCCATCGCGAGGACATCCCCCCGGTGGTGTCCATCAATGAGGCAGTTGAATTGGCCAAGGCCTTCAGCTCCACGGAATCGGGCGCGTTTGTAAACGGCATTCTTGACCGCATTCGCCAAGGCCTGGATCGGACGGCGCACGGAACAAAAGAAGCCCCTGCGAAAGATTAAGCGATGGCCTCCTGGTTCAGCAGCTTGCGCAAAACCCGCGAACGCTTTGCGGGAGCCTTGCAAAGCCTTTTCGGCGGCGGGCGTCCCGATCCGGAAAGCCTCGATGAACTGGCGGACATGCTCATCATGGCCGATGTCCCCGTGCCGCTGGTGCAAAACCTCCTGCGCGAGTTGGAACAGGCCGCCTCGCGCAAGGAACCGCTCCTCGCCACCGCCCAACGAATCCTCGTGAATGCCCTCGGCCAGCATGCGCCCTGGAATTGGGCCGAATTGCCCACACCGGCCGCCATCCTGCTGGTGGGAATCAATGGCTCCGGCAAAACCACCACCGCCGCGAAATTGGCGCATATGGCGCAACGGGCCCATCGTCGGCCATTGCTGGGCGCCGCTGATACCTTCCGCGCGGCCGGTTCTCATCAACTGAAACTGTGGGCGGATCGCCTCGGCTGCGATGCCGTCGTCGGCGCAACCGGCGGTGACGCCGCTGCCGTCGCCTACGACGCGATGGACGCCGCCCTCGCCCGCGGATGCGATGTGGTCATCGTGGATACCGCCGGGCGAATGCACACCAAGGAACCGCTCATGCGCGAGCTGCAGAAAGTCCGCGACGCCATGAACAAGCGCAGTCCCGGCGCTCCCCAGCACACTTGGGTCGTTCTGGATGCCATGCTCGGGCAGAATGCCGTGATTCAGGCCCGCCAATTTCACGCCATGACTCCCTTGACCGGCGTTGTCGTCACAAAACTCGATGGCAGCTCCAAGGCCGGTTTTCTTTTGGGCGTGCGACAGGAATTGCAAGTGCCCATTTTATTCGCCGGCCTCGGCGAAGGCGCGGACGACCTCGTCCCATTTGATGCATCCACTTTCGTGCGCGCGCTGCTGGATGTGGAGGACGCCAGCTAAATGAAATCCGCGCGCGCACAAGACCAACGCTGGATGGAACAGGCCTTGCGGCTGGCGCGGAACGGCCTTGGCCTGACCCGCCCCAACCCGCCGGTGGGCGCGGTGGTCGTTAAAAACAACCAACTCATCGGGCAAGGCTGGCATCGCCGCGCTGGCGGTCCCCACGCCGAAATATACGCTCTTCGCCAAGCCGGCTCCAAAGCTCTGGGTGCCACGCTCTATGTGACGCTCGAACCGTGCTCCACCTTCGGGCGCACCCCCCCCTGCGTGGAGGCCATCATCCAAGCAGGCATCTCCCGCGTGGTAGTCGGTGCCACCGACCCCAACCCCAAACATGCCGGTCGCGGCCTGCGCATATTGCGCAAAGCCGGCATTCAGGTGACCACCTGCCCTGATTCCACGGCCGCCTGCGATTTAATCGCGCCCTTCACCTGTCATCAGTTGCAAAAACGCCCTTGGATAACCCTCAAGCTCGGCTTGTCGCTGGATGGGCGAATTGCCGATTACCGTCATTCCTCTCGCTGGATTACCGGCCCGGAAGCGCGCGAAGTCGTGCAAGCCATGCGACGCAAGGCCGATGCCGTCATGGTCGGCGCGGGCACCGTTCGTCATGACGACCCCTCGCTGTGGCCGCGCCCGGACAAAGGCCGCCAGCCGTGGCGCGTCATTGTGGCGCAAAAAGGCCCGCTTCCGTTGACCGCGCAAGCGTTCACGGATGTCCACGCCGCTCGCACTATCGTGGCCGTTCCTCGCGGATGGCACCCAATTTGCGCGCGCAAGATTCGCGCCACCGGCGCGACCATTCTGGAACTGCCCGCCTCCGGATTCTGGTGCGCGCTCATGCGCGAGCTTGCCCGGCGGGATATTCTGCATGTCTTTTGCGAGGGTGGCGGCGGCATCGCAGGCGCACTCCTCAAGGCAAACTTGGTGGATGAACTCCGTATTTTCCTTTCTCCCATGCTCATCGGAGGCCCCGTCGGCGCCACCGGCACAACGGCTTGGCGATTGCCTCAGGCCCCCGGGTTCATTTTGCGCGAATGCACCCCCGTCGGGAAAGACCTGCTTCTGAAACTCACGCCCAAACAAAAGGAGGCTTGAATGTTCACGGGGCTCATTCAACAGGTTGGTCGTCTGGAACAAGTCGCCTTTCAAGGCGAAGCTGGACGCCTTACGCTTACCGCCTCCTTTAACACGCCGCTGCAACTGGGCGAAAGTATCGCCATCAATGGCACGTGCCTGACGTTGGTGGAGCAACAAAACACGCGCTTGGGTTTCGATGTCCTCCGCGAAACGTTCGATAAAACCGCGCTGCGCGACCTGACGCCCGGCGCCCCCCTGAATCTGGAGCGCGCGCTCCGCATGGGCGATCCCCTCGGCGGACATCTCGTCAGCGGCCACATTGATGGCACCGGAACCGTCCGCTCCATCGAAAATGTCGGCCGGGACAAGGCCCTGACGGTGTTCGCACCGGAACTAATCGCCGAAATGGTGCCCAAAGGCTCAATCGCGCTGGATGGCATCAGTCTGACAATCGTCGAGGTTCGGCCAACTCAGGGACTGTTTTCCGTGCATATCATTCCTCACACGTGGAACGAAACGGCGCTCTCCAGCCTTTCAGTTGGCGCGCGCGTCAATCTGGAAACCGACATGCTCGGCAAATACGTCCGCGCCGCCCTCGGCGCCAACACCCCCGCCCCCATTACATGGGAGCGCCTTCAGGCGGCGGGTTTCCTTGCCTGAAGCCCCGCCAGCATGACCATTCGGATGTCTCTGCGCGGAAAAAGGTTTGCGTCACGGGTTTGCCCGGTATAATGCAAATGATTGAAAGAAAGATGAACCCCATGCCTACACCCATCATCGCCATTGCCAACCAAAAAGGCGGCGTCGGTAAAACCACGACTGCCGTCAATCTGGCCGCCTGTCTGGCCGAACGCCGAAAAAAAGTTCTGCTGATTGACCTCGACCCCCAAGCCAACGCCACCAGCGGACTCGGCCTGGCCAAAACCGAAGGCGCCAGCATCTATGACGTCCTGCTGGGCGACCGGCCGCTGGCCGAAATCATTCAGCAATCGAACGACCCGCGTCTGGACATCGTGGCATCCGAAGTGGATTTGGCCGGCGCCGAAATTGATGTCGCCCGCGCCGATCAATATCTGCAACGCCTGGCCATGGCGTTGGAACCGCTGGCCCATCAGGAAACCTATCATTTCATCCTCGTGGATTGCCCGCCCTCACTGGGCATCCTGACGATGAATGCGTTGTGCGCCGCGGATGGCCTGTTGATTCCGATGCAATGCGAATATTACGCGCTGGAAGGCATCAGCGTGATTCTCAATCTGGTCAACAAGCTCCACGAAAGCGGCGCGGCCCCGCGTCTGGCCGTGGAAGGCATCGTAATGACCATGTACGACATGCGCACCAACCTCTCGCGCCAGGTGGTCGAGGAAATCAGAAACCATTTCCCGGACAAAATCTACGATTCGCTCATTCCCCGTTCGGTGCGCCTGGCCGAAGCGCCCTCGCACGGTCTGCCGATTATCGCGTATGACCCCAACTGCACGGGCGCCGCGGCCTACCGGCAACTCGCCCGCGAGTTCCTCAAGCGCCGCCGCAACATGGACGACGCGGAACCGCCGATGGAGCCAGCCGCCGCCTCGGATGACTCGCCCGCCATCTGATTTGAGGCAACCGCGCAACTTTTGCTATCCTGTTTGGCGATGACGACCGATTTCTATGATTTACGCGTGTGTGTGCTGGCTTCCGGCAGCAGTGGCAACTGCATCTACGTGGAAAGCCCGACCACCGCCATTCTTCTGGATGCCGGTCTCTCCGCCCGCCAAACCCTGTTGCGCCTGAACAAAGCCGGCCTCGACCCCGACAAATTGCGCGCCATCTGCATTTCCCACGAACACAGCGACCACTCCACCGGAGTTGCCCGCCTGCACAAGAAATACGGCTGGGCGCTTTACGCCAACAGCGATACCGCCCGGGCCGTTGACAGAGCCGGCCTGCTGCCCTGGAACCTGTTCCGCTCCGGCTCCCCATTTGCCATCGGCGATATTGACATCCTGCCCTTTTCCCTGCCGCACGACGCCTACGACCCGGTGGGCTTTGTGCTCCGGCGCGGCAACGCGCGCATCGGTGTCGCCACCGATTTAGGCATACCCACCCAACTGGCCCGGCAACAACTGCGCGGCTGCCAACTCGTGATTCTGGAAGCCAATCACGACGAAATGCTCCTGCAAAGCTCTCCCCGCCCCTGGGCCTTAAAACAGCGCATCCGCAGTCATCAGGGCCACCTCTCCAATATGGCCGCGGCGGAAATGCTCGTGGACATCGCCGGCGACACTCTCCAAAAAGTTTTTCTGGCCCATTTGAGCCGCGAATGCAACGACCTGGGTCTGGCGCTCCGAACCGTTCGCCGCCATTTGGCGGAAGCTGGTCTGGACCACATCCACGTATTGCCCACTCACCCCGACCGCCACAGCGAATTTGCCCACTGTTAACCCGTCATATGACATCACCATCAAACACACGCCCATGCAAACGATTCGAGACACTCTGACCGCCCGCCTGCGCACCGCCTTCGCAACCGCCTTTCCGGATGCAACGCTGGACGCGCTGCCCATCGAAGCCATCCCCACCAGCGATGAAGCATTCGGCGACTACCAATGCAACGCGGCGATGGCCGCCGCCAAAGTGTTGCGCAAGCCGCCGCGCGCAATCGCCGATGCCATCGGCCGCCTCCTGCAAGAGGACCCGCTGCTGGCCCAGGTGGAGATTGCCGGCCCCGGCTTCATCAACCTCACCCTCAACGACTCTGCCCTGGCGCGCCATCTGGAGACCATGCAGGGCGACGCCAACCTCGGCATTCCCCAACCCGGCGCCGGCAAGCGCCTGATTCTGGATTATTCCTCGCCAAACGTGGCCAAACCCATGCACGTCGCCCACATTCGCTCCACCGTCATCGGCGACGCCCTCAAACGCATGTACCGCGCGCTGGGCTACGAAGTGCTGGGCGACAACCATCTCGGCGATTGGGGCACCCAGTTCGGCATCCTGATTCTCGGCTACCGCCATTTCCTCGATCCCGCCGCGCTGGAAGCCTCTCCCATTGACGAATTGCAGCGCATCTACGTGCTGGCCCACCAAAAATGCGAAGCCGAACCGGAATGGCGCGACCAAGCCCGAAATGAGCTGGTCAAATTGCAGTCCGGCGACCCGGAAAACCGCGCGCTCTGGCAAAAGTTCATTGACCTGTCCTTGCTGGAATTCAATCAAATCTACGCCCGCCTAGGCGTCTCCTTTGAATTGGTGCGCGGCGAATCTTATTATAACGACGCCCTCCCCGGCGTGATTGACACCCTGCAAAAGCACGGCCTCATTCGCGAAAGCGAAGGCGCGCTGGTCGCCTTTCTCGACGAAGAAAAACTCCCGCCCTGCATCGTGCGCAAGTCGGACGGCGGCTATAACTACGCCACCACCGACATCGCCACCGTCCTTTCGCGCGAAGCCGAATTTCAGCCCGACGGGATTTTATATGTCACCGACGAGCGCCAGCAATTGCACTTCCGCCAATTTTTCGCCCTCGCCAGAAAAGTCGGGGTGAAAACTCCGCTGCGCCACATCTGGTTCGGCCTCATGCGCCTGCCCGAAGGCCTCCTCTCTACCCGCAAAGGCACCGCCATCAAGCTCGAACGCCTGCTCGATGAAGCCGAAAAACGCGCCTTGGAGCTGGTGCAACAGGCCTCGCCCGACATGCCCCCGGAGCAACAACAAGCCGTCGCGCGCGCCGTCGGCATCGGCGCGGTCAAATATGCCGACCTCTCACAAAACCCGCAGTCGGCCATCACCTTCACATGGGAAAAAGCCCTCGCCATGGATGGCAATTCCGCTCCCTATTTGCAATATGCCTACGCCCGCATCGCGTCCGTGCGCGATAAACATAACGAACGCTTCCCGGACGTGGATTTCCTTCAGGAACCCATCGCGCTGGACTCCCCCCAGGCCCGTCGGCTGGCCGTCCGTCTGGCCCGCTACCCCGACACTGTGCTCGACGCCGCCAATCAGGACCGCCCCGCCATTCTGGCCGACGCCCTCTACGACCTTGCCCAGACCTATTCATCTTTTTATCAGAATGTCCCCTTCCTCAAGGCCGAACCCGGCGTGCGGGAAAGCCGCGTGCGACTCGGCGCTCTGGTGGCCCAAGTCCTTCGCCACGGCCTGGATCTGCTCGGCATCGCCACGCCCGAACGGATTTGAGTTGCGCCCCAGAGGCCGGATGCCTAGACTGCTTTTTATGGACCCGTTCAACATTCACGGAGGTTTTTCGTCATGACAGATACCCCTACACCCGAAGTAATCCCGGACATTCTCCCGCCTGAATCCAATCAATCCCTCACCTCGCCCCCGCCCGTGCCGTCCAAAAAGCCCGGCCTGTTGCGCCGCATCTTCACCTCGCGCAAAAAACAACAGGCCGTCGCCATGCAAAATGGCTACCTCGAAATGGTGGACCTGATCCGCGCAATTCGTTCCCATCTCGACCGGCAGGAAACCATGCAATCCCGCGTCATGACCATGCTCGAAAAAGTGCCGGATACCATGGAGCGCCAGCAGGAAGTCATGTACCTGTTCAAGCAGCATGTCGAAAGCGGCATGGAAAACAATCGCCGCCTCACCGACAGCATGGGCAACCTGAACAATACCCTCGCCTCCATGGATGAAGCCCACCGCGCATCCTCGCGCACCGTCACCGACCTCATCCACCGCTCGCGCGAATCGGAACAACTCCTGCGCGAAGTGATGCGCCGCTCGGAACGCCGCATGACGGCTTTGCTGATTGTCTTCACCCTATTCGTCCTCGGCCTCGGCTTCTACTTCGCCCGCGGCGGCATGCGCCCGCGCGCGCCGCGCCCGGAGTCTGCCGAGCCCGCCGTCATCAAAGTCGAATCCACCAAGCCGGCGCCCAAACCCGAGCCGGCCAAGAAACCAGCGGAACCCGCCGTCGCCAAGAAACAGACGGAACCCGCCGCCGTAGAAAAATCCAAACCGGCAAAGAAAGAAAAACCCGCGCCCGCACCCGCTCCCAAAGCAACCGAACCCGCCAAGCCCGAAGCGGAACCAGCAAAAGAAGCGCCCGTCGTTGCCGAAGAATCTGCCCCGGCCACAGAACCAGCAGCCGAACCAGCCCCCGCCCAAATCGTCATTGAGCTAAAGACCCCCGAAGCCGTCGTCGTGACGGCTCCCGTGGAGTTGCAACCGGCACCGGCAGAACCTGCCGTTGCTGACGCCATGGATAAGCCCGCCGACGCCGCGCCTCCCGCCAAAAAAGAAAAAGCGCGAAAAAATCTAAATCCAAACCCAAGCCCGAAGCGGCCCCAATCGCCCCGGAAGAAGACATCATCCCACCTCCCGCGGCTGACGCCGCCCCATGACCGCCTCGGATATCTTCTTTTACGAGGCCTTCGCCGAAGAGGCTGAGCAGTTACTTTTTTATGCCAACGGAACCGGCCTGCGCGTCGGCCATTCCCCGTTGACCATTCAAGAAACCGGACACACCGCGCCTCCCGCGCCCGTCATCAGCCTCCGAACGCAATCAGTGTTGCCGCCAACCTGGGCTCCGCAACTGCGCGGCATTCTCTCTCGCTCCACCGGCTACGACCATCTAAATGCCTACCGCGCCCTCACCGCCCCCGCCTGCCCCGCACTCGGCTATCTCCCCCTCTATTGCGCCCGCGCCGTCGCCGAACAAGCCCTGCTCCTCACGCTGGCTCTGTTGCGTCGCTTGCCGCAGCAACTCGCCGCGTTTGAGCGCTTTCAACGCGACCACCTCACCGGACGGGAAATAGCCGGCAAAACGATGGCCCTGTTTGGCGTCGGCAACATCGGCTATGAAATCTGGCGCATCGCGTCCAGCCTCGGCGTCCATGTTCTCGGCGTGGACCCGGTTCAAAAACATGCCGACGTCACCTACGCCCCTCCAGCCCAGGCGCTGGCCGCTGCCGACATCATCATCTGCGCCATGAACCTCACTCCCCGCAATCACGGCTACTTCACGCGCGAGGTTCTGGCCCAAACCACACGCCGCCCCCTTCTCGTGAATATCGCCCGCGGCGAGTTCACCCCCGCCGCTGTGCTGGAAGAAGCCCTGACGGCCGGCGCTCTCTCAGGAGTCGCACTGGACGTTTTCCACGAAGAAGCCATCCTCGCCCCCGCGTTGCGCTCCGCCCAACTCGCCCCCTTAACCGCCGATAACCACGCCCTCCTGCGCTTGAGCAAACGCCCCGATGTCCTCCTGACGCCCCACAACGCGTTCAACACCACCGAAGCCGTCCAGCGCAAAGCCGAGCAATCCATCCAAGCGCTCTGCCACTTCCGAACTCACGGACACTTCCTCTGGCCCGCGCCGGAAGAATAACAACTGCATGAATATTTGAGGGTTTCCTGCCCCTTGCGCTGTTCACGCCAAAGTGGCTATAGTGCGCCTGTGAAAAATCGCTGGCTGATTATTGCAGTCATTTTGAGCGGCTTGTTAGTATCGGCCGGTTGCGTTCGCATGCAACCGCCCGCTCCCCGTCCGACTCCGCCCGCCCCGGCGCCCACGCCTCGCCCCATCCCCCCGTCGCCACCACGCCCTGTCCCTCCGCCGCCCAAACCCGCGCCCGCACCCATCCCAAAGCCGCCGCCCCCACCCCCAGCCACACACGTGCTGCCGAATGCAAATTTCTTTGCGCAAGTCCTCTTGGACCGGGAACATTTCTCCCCCGGCGGAATAGATGGCCGCTGGGGACGCAAAAGTGAAAATGCGCTCGCCGCCTGGCAAAAGAAACACCGTCTGCCGATAACCGGCACGCTGGACGACGCCACCCGCGCCACTCTTGGCAACACCAACGGCATTCTGACCACCTACACCATCACTGCGGCCGACCACGCGGCTCTCACCCCCTACCCCTCTTCATGGCTCGCTCGCTCGCAACAGGAGCGAATGGGCTTTGCCAGCATCGAAGAAATGCTCGCCGAAAAGTTCCACTTGTATCGGGCCACCCTGCGCCAGTTGAATCCAGCGGCGCCTTGGCCGAATCCGCCCGCGGGCGTCATCCTGACCGTGCCATCCATCACCAGCCGCCCTTTGCCGGAGCTTTCACGCATTGAAATCCGCCTCGAACAACGCTCGCTGCGGGCCTACGACAAACAAGATCAACTGGTCGCTCATTTCCCCTGCTCCATTGCCGCCGACAAAGCCAAGCGCCCCGTTCACGAAACCCTGCGCGTGACCGTGTGGGCCGAAAACCCGGAATATACGTTCGATCCAGAGCTATTTTCCGAAGACCCGGAAGCCGCGGCCATCGGCAAGCGCCTGCGTATTCCCCCCGGCCCGAACAATCCGGTGGGCGTGGCCTGGATTGGCCTCGACCGCCCCGGCTACGGCATCCACGGCTCACCCGCGCCAGAGGACATCAGCAACACGGAATCCCACGGCTGCTTCCGCCTGACAAACTGGGACGCGCGCAAGCTCGTCCATGCCGTTCGCAACGGTCTGCCAGTCGTTGTCCTGCCATGAAGCCCGGGTTCGGGCGCGCCGCTATTTCTTCTTCGGCGTGAGGGCCTGCCCCGCGCCGATTTCCGCCAGCCCCGCCTTTTCCAAATCCGTCCACAACGTGCCGGGGCCGGCATGCAGAATGTTGATGACCAAATCATCATCCAGCGCCGCCGCCAGCGTCCACAGGTTATAGGCTTCCGGATCCCCAAACGCCTTCACCTTAAGCTGCTGCCCCTTGGCCCGCTCGCCCTCAATCAGGCGCACCACTTCGGCGTCGGCCTGCCCCAGCGTGGTGATTCGCTCGGCGCGCACCCCGGCGGTTTGCTTTTCAATTTCCGCCGTCTGCCGAACCGTGTCGCCGTAGATTTCCGCGACCTGCTTTTCCTGGTCCGCCTGAATCACAGCCTTGATTTTCTCCGTTTCCTGCGCGACCTGTTCCCGCCGCTGAGTGATGAGACTCAATTCCGTGTTCAACTCGGCCAGCTTGCGCGCGGTGTTCTGCTTCTCTTGATTCGTCAAGTCCTGTTCCTGAGCCAGACTGGCCTGCTGAATCGGATTCAGGATTTGGTCGGGCACATTCACATGCCGAATCAGCGCGTTATGAATCAGAATGCGTTTTTCCTGAAGCGTTTTCGCCAGCGAGTCGGTCAATTCGTTCTGAAACTTCTCGCGGCCTTCGCCCACAATAAAATCCTTCGCGCCGTAAGCCGAACCTTTCAGGCGCGACACGGATAGAATCTGCGGCATGATGACCTTGTCCACCGTCGCCGGCAAATCGCCATAGGTGCGGAAAAGCCACGCGACATCTTTTGGCAGCAGCTCAAACTCCACCGTCATGTCCAGGCTGATTTCAAAACCGTCGCGCGACGGAAACTCAACAAACTGGTTGAGCACAAACGAAAACTCCGGCATTTCCTGCTCGCGCCAATCCGCTGGAGCCATGTCTTCCATGACCGTCTGACGTCCTCTTCTCCCCCCCATAAGCGTCTCAACGGCCTTTGTCGCGGGCGCCGATTCCAAGCGCCCCAACCGCATGCCGGAACTGGCCTCCGACCTCATGTAATTCGCGCGCTTGACCTGCTGCTCCTGCAAAACATTTTGTTGCAGACGGCCCATCGCTTCGTTCTGGGACGTCAACAGCGACTTCGTAATCACCGCGCCGCCATCCTTGCCCATCAGCGACACCTGATTCACGCCAATCTCCAGCACATCCACCTTGTATTCGCGTGGATTCACAAAATACAGCCCCGGCTGCAGCATGTCCTGCCGCACTCCCTTTTCGCCCGCCTTCGCAAAAGCCTGCGGCGGGGCCTGCGTGCCCGACAACGAGGTCACCACCCCGTCATAGCCAATGGGAATGCTGATGGCATCCACAATATCAATTTGATAGCCGACCGGGTTAATCCGGTATTTGCCCGGCCCCAGCACATTGCGCCAAATGCCTTTTTGTCCGCGCTCCGCCAAAAACTCACCCGGCGGCAACGGCTCGCCCACCTTGGAGGTCACCACGGCCACCTTCCCCGGCGGAACCCACGTCACCGGCAAAATCTGCCGCTCAAACAGCCAGGGATTGCGGAAATGCCGCCCCTCGCCCAACACGTCCTCTTGAACACCCCGTTGTCCCGGCTTGGCCAGAATCTGACCCACCGGCAGCTTCGAGCCGGTTTTAGCCGTCAACACCGCCATTTCATCGGGCCTGACATAAAAGCGGCAAAAGCCCCATTCCCAGACCAGCCAGACACACGCAACCACCAGCGCCAACGTCACCAGCATTTGAAAAGCGGTTTTCATTGAGCACCCCCTTTCGCCGTCGCCGGCGCATACGCATTCAATAGTTTGCCCAAACCGCCGGCTTGCTCGCCGCTCAGGATGGAGCGGATTTTCGGCCCCACTTTCCCATAGAAGACATAGCGCGCCAGATTCATCCCCGTGCCAAACGCCTGCACCTCGTTGGCGATAACACTCGCCTCCGCTTCGTTCCTCATGCGAATCACGCCGCCTTCCGCGCGCGCCCGCACCAGCTTGGCCTCAGCCTGCGCCTGCGCCGCCGCGTTTTCGAGTTTAGCCACTTCCAAATCCCGATGGGCGCGGGTCAGGCGAACCTCGCGCTCCTGCTCCGCCGCGATAACCGCGCGAATGCGCGACGTCTCCGCCGCCACTTTCTCCTGATTCTGCACCGCAAGCATTTCCTGCTTCACTAATTCCGCTTCCGACTTCGCCTGCTCAATTTGCATGCCGTACTTGTTGGCATCCTGCACCGCCACTTCCCGCTCGCGGATGATGCTCGCAATCGCGTCCGGCGGCGTAATATTGCGAATCAGCACCGACTTGATGTCCACGCCCCAAGGCCGGCAATGCGCCTTCAGGTGTTCCTCCAGACTGTCCTGGAATTTTTGTCGCGTGGCGCCGGCGATATAATTCTTGGCGGGATTCTTGCTGCCCTCAATGCGGCTGAACCCGCGCGCCTTGGGCAGCACAAGTTTCTTGAGAATGTCCTCCATGTCGCCCACCTGATGCGTCAAGCGCGCGGCCTGATCGCGGCTCAACGCATATTCAATCGTGCCCTCCACGTTCACCGTGAAACCATCCACCGTCAAAAAGCTAATCGCATCCTCGCCGCTCATTTCAAACCGCTGGCTTTGCAGATTCACCTCCGTCACCACAACGGTGTAAGGATTCAGATAATAGGTCCCCGCGTCGAGAATGTCCGCCTGCACGCCCTTCATGCCGGGCTTCACCAAAAAGGTATTGCGGTCTTTCTCAGGAACGCTCCCCTCCAGAACATCCGCGCCCGTCAGCGCGGTCTTCACGCCGCCAAAACCCGGACGAATGGTGATGGCGTCAAAAAATTGAACCGAATACGCATAAGGGTTAATGCGATATTTCCCCGGCCCGAGCACATCCGGCACAATCCCTTTGTAACCCTCCGGCGCAAGAATCTGTCCGCCCTCCAACTCCTTGCCATACAGCCGGGTCAGCACCCCCAGACGCCCGGGCGGAATATCCGTAATCTTCCTAATTCGCCAATCCCAATGATAGGGATTCTTGAAATAGCGCCCTTCCGGCAGCACTTCCAATTGAATGCCCTTCTGATTTTTCTCCAGCGCCAGAATTTGACCCGAAGGCAAATCCTTGCCCGTTTTATGAATCAAAACAGCGATTTCATCCGCCCCCGGCTCGATTCGCCAAAAGAACCAAAACCACAGCGGCAGAATAATCAACACGAGCACCCCCAGCATCGGCAAGCTCAGCCACCGCAAACTCGAATCGTTGGCCGTGTGTACGTTTCGTGGCGACTTGCCCCTCGGCGGCGGCAATGACATTGAACTCAATTCAGATTCATCCATGACCCACTCCTTGGCTACCACACCTACTCATCACAACCGGCATTCTCGCATCCCCGCGCATATAAAACTAGCTCCTTTTACTCACCCCATGCACCGCCGCGATATTTTTTCTAGCCAGCCGAGTAGGTTTCTGCGATAAGTTTGGTAGTTCCGACATGAATCATGTCTGGACTCGTTTAGTTCTTTGAGTTTATTGCGTTTTACGCAGTCATCGTTTTATCTGAAAACCGCGAATTTTCTCCTACAAGACGAGGCTGTGGAGGCGCGCCCACCTGGGCGCGGCTCCTTGTCTTGTGTTTTGTAGGTGGGGCTTCGCGGTCCCTCAGGTAAGGCATGAGCTCGGTGTCGTGCCCTCTTTCCAGTTTGTGCGTCACCAAGTTCATGCCAACCACCCTAGGAGCATGAGCAATGAAAAATTTGAGAAAGCATCAACTAACCGCCATCGGGAGCAGCATCGCCGTTCTTTATGGTGTGTTGTGCCTTGTCGCCTTTGCGTCGGCTGCTTCCCGCACCGAAAAGCCCGCGCCCGTTGATGCTGAACAATTCGCCGATTTCATGGGGCATGAGGTTCTGGATATTCAGGATTTGGCGGAGGGCGCGGAAGTCCAGCGTCGCATGTTCAACCGGATTACTCCGCCGGGGCTTGTTTGGACTCAGCCAATGTTTCCGCCAGTCGCGCCGTTTGATGCCCAATACTTTGACGACCAATTTTTGGACAGGCTTTTAGGAGAGGATAAAAACAGCGTGGTGATTTATCCGCTTTCGCTGATTCAAGACCCCAAGACACGGGAAACGCTCATTTACAATGCCGAGGGGGAGCTAATCGCGGCCATCCCCGTTGATGGAACCGTCCGTGAGTGGCCAGCGGATGCCGACCCATCCCGCGTGATTCTGCAACTGGATTTACTGCCCGCTGAAGATGTCGAGCCGTACCTTTATACCGAAAGGCGCATCGAGGAATCTCTTGCGCGCCACAACGCATCGCGTTCGGCCAAGTCCGGCGGCGCGGCAACGAGGGGATTAGAGGCGGGAGAGTTCGGCTTTTCGGATATGCAAAGTCTGACCAGCGGAAACATACTGCTTACGGTGACGAACGGAGCGGACATGGCCGAGATTTTCGCCTATACCGTCTGGCACACATCCAGCGTTTCCGTGGTGGTTTGGACCAATGAAAACGATGAAGTTATCACCAGCACCAATATCCATTGGCATCAGGTGTCGCCAGCGTTTAACGGGCTGGAAAGCGCGTGGGAATGTCTGACGACTAATCTGGTTCTGACCAATGGCGCTGGTGTGTACGAGGACGCGAATATATCCAGCAACGCGCGGATACGGTTTTATGCCGTGGCGAATCGGCAGGATACCGACGGCGACGGGTTGACCGACGGCGCTGAAATCTTTGTTCACCACACCAACCCGCAAAGCATTGATACGGACGGCGACGGTCACTCGGACGGTCGGGAAATCGCCTTGGGCACCGATCCGCTGGATGACGGAGACTTTTTCGGGATTGTTATCAATGCGGCATTGCCGATTCCGCCGCCGCCGGGAAGCGAAGTGGGCCGGGAGTGGGTTGAGTTGTTCAACGTGGGGCAGCATGCGAAATCGCTGGCGGGGTTCCGATTGCAAACGGCACGACCATCGGGCTGGACGAATGTTTTTACATTCCCGCCCGGAACGGTTTTGGACCCTGGGGACTTCATGGTAATCGGCAACGGAACCAACGGGGATTTTCAGGCCAATCTCTACCTGCCCAACAGTTCCTTCACGCCGGCGGGACTTTTTGGCATCCGCCTGGTAAAACCCGAGCCTGTTTTCCATGTGGCGGATGCTTTGTTCTACGGCTTTACCAATGAATATGGATTCTCTCTTGACGGCTTCGGCGAGCAGTTGCCCATCTTGCGGCCTCGGACGAATTGGGTCATTCGACGGACATGGGTTGGCTATGACACGGACCATGCGGGCGACTGGAAAAATGTTTCCGCGGCTTTGTGGATTCCCCACACGCAGGGCAATTATCTGGATTTGGATGGCGATGGA
>Ga0255345_1002385_pt1 | contig 24151 bp, 17 predicted proteins | sample wastewater_treat_6_FD_192415 | JGI IMG/M metagenome (GOLD analysis project Ga0255345, IMG submission 192415) | Wastewater microbial communities from Lulu Island WWTP, Vancouver, Canada - plant20 | ecosystem: Engineered > WWTP > Wastewater > Unclassified | place: Canada: Vancouver, British...
TAAGACCAAGTCTTAGTCCTGAAATTATAGATAAAAATGCCATGACATATATGGAACAAGCTTTTAAAATACTTGACCCTTTAAAAACAGAAGTAGTTAAAAATTCAACCTGGCTTGAACCTTTAAAACTTGCTGATATATTAAATATCACATCTTGTTTTACGATTGCAAGAATGCTTGAAAGAGACGATTTCAAAAAAAGATTTTCTAGTAATTTACCTATCACAATAATGGAATTATTGTATCCTTTAATGCAGGCATATGATTCTGTAAAAATAAAAGCAGATGTTGAGTTAGGTGGGACAGATCAAAGATTTAACCTTTTAATGGGAAGAGAACTACAAAAAGAATTTGGCCAAAAGATGCAAATAGCTATAACAATGCCGATTCTTGTTGGCACAGATGGGGTTCAAAAAATGAGTAAGAGCTTAGGCAATTATATAGGAGTAAGCGAAAAGCCTGAAGAAATGTTTGGTAAAATTATGTCTATCCCTGATTCAGTACTGATTGATTATTTTAGACTTTTAACCCGTCTTCCAAAGCAGGAAATTGATTTAATAGAAAAAGATATCAAAGAAAACAATGTTAACCCCTCTTTATTAAAAAGAAAATTAGCTAAAATAATTATTTCTAGTTTTTATAGTGAAAAAGAAGCTATCGATGCAGAAAATAATTTCAATAAAATATTTAAAGAAAAATCTAAGCCAGATGACATTAAAGAATTTGAAATTTTAAGTAAAAATCACCCTTCAAATAAAATAAAAGTTGTGCAGTTGCTTGTAGATAGCGGTCTTTGTTCCTCAAATAGTGAAGCCAGAAGATTAATAGAACAAGGTGGTATTAAAATAAATGATGAAAAAATTACTGATATAAATTCGGAATTTTTGCTTAATACACTTGATTCTAAAATAATACAAAAAGGTAAAAGGCATTTCTTAAAAATTAAATTAAAATAAGCCAATAAAAAAATAATAAAAAATGCATGAATATTCTTTAGTTGTTTCTTTAATTGAAATTTTAAATAAGATTTCAATAGAAAAGGGGGTTGATAAAATAAAAAAAGTAAATATTATCTTAGGTCCTTTTGGTGGTATTGAGAAAGAATCAATTAAATTTTATTATAATTTTTTAGTAAAAGAGAATAATCTTCTTAAGGATTCTAAACTTTCATTTAAAAAACAAAAAATCAAAATCAAGTGCCTTAATTGTCTAAAAGACTTTGAAACAGAAAAGATGGTTAAGGAATGTAAATATTGTGGAAGCAATAAACTTAGAATTATGGAAACAGATGAGATGATATTAAAATCAATAGAAGTTTAAACTTAAAGGGGAGAAATATGGATACAAAACATGAGCATGAGGAGTTATTAAAAGACTGCATGAGTAAAGAAAGCTATGATAAGCTTACAGCTCTGAAAAATAAGAAAGTCATGGATTTTGTAAGTTTTTTTGTTGAGCACTGCGATCCGGCATCTGTTTATGTATGTGATGACAGTGAAACTGATGTAATGCATGTTAGAAATCAAGCACTTTTGATGCGTGAGGAAGAAAGATTGTTCCTTCCAGAACAAACCATTCATTGGGATTCTTATTATGACCAAGGCCGTGACAAGAAATCGACCCGTTTTATGGTTTATAAAGAGAATTTGGAGAGCATGGAAGCTTTGAATGCTATCGAGTATGAACAAGGTTATAATGAGATTATGGAAATTTCCAAGGGTATAATGAAGGGGAAAACTGCTATAGTTCAATTTTTCTCTGAAGGACCTACTGAAAGCCCCTTTACGATTCCATGCATTCAATTTACTGATAGTTGGTATGTTGCTCATTCAGAGTTTATTTTATACCGTTCGGGTTATAAGCATTTTTTAAAGATGAAAGAATCAGAAAAAGATGATTTCTTTAGGTTTATACACTCAGCTGGAGAGCTTGATGAAAATGGTAACACTAAAAATTTGGATAAGCGTAGAATTTACATGGATATCCAGAACAACATTGTATATTCCATGAATAACCAATATGCAGGTAACTCTGTAGGACTTAAAAAGCATGCTATGAGACTTGCTATAAAAAAGGCAGGGCAAGAGGGTTGGCTATGCGAACACATGTTTATAATGGCTGCTGTGGATAATGATAAAAATAGGAAAACCTATTTTTGTGGTGCTTATCCTTCTGCTTGTGGGAAAACTTCTACAGCTATGATACCTGGTGAAAAAATTGTAGGTGATGACATTGCATATTTCCGTAATATCAATGATGAATTTCGTGCAGTTAACGTGGAATGTGGCATATTTGGTATAATCCAGGATGTAAACGCTAAAGATGATCCATTAATTTTTGAAAATCTTATGAAAAACCAGGAAATCATTTTTTCCAATGTCTTAATGGGACCAGATAGAAAGCCATATTGGCTTGGCATGGGGGTAGAGACTCCTAAAGAAGGTCGAAACCATTTTGGTCAATGGCATGAGGGCGTAAAAGATGCATCAGGGAAAACCGTTGACCTAGCTCATAAAAATGCTCGCTACACTATGAGACTAGACTACCTAGAAAATTTTGATAAAGAAGGATTTGAAGCAAAAGAGGGTGTTAAGGTTGAAGGGATTCTTTATGGTGGTAGAGATAGTGATACGACTGTTCCTGTTGAAGAGTCTAGTAGTTGGAAAGATGGTATTTTACTTAAAGCAGCAACGCTTGAATCAGAAACTACAAGTGCTACGATTGGTACTGAAGGTGTGAGAGAAGCTAGCCCTATGGCAAATATGGACTTTATTTCATACCCATTGGGTGAATATACAATAAACAATATAAAGTTTGGCGAGAGTGTAAAAGATGCGCCTAAGATTTTTAGCAATAATTACTTTTTGCGCAGACCTGATGGTAGTTTTGTAACCAGTAAACTAGCAAAAAAAGTATGGCTTCACTGGGCAGAGCGTAGAATACATGGGGAGTATGAAGCTTATGACACTCCTACTGGTAAAATTCCTAAGTATGAAGATTTAATTCCCTTGTTCAAGAAATATCTTAATGAAGAATTTTCCAAAGAAGATTATATATATCTTTTTACTTTTCGTTGCACAAAATGGATTGAAAAGTTAGAAAGAACCAAATCGTTTTATTCCAGTGTAGACCCCAATACACCTAAGGAAATATTTGATTATTGGGACGAGGCAATTGAAAAAATTAGAAGAGCTAAAGAAAAATATGGTGATGAAATAAAACCAGGGGATTTTAAAGATTAGTTTTTTCTAATTTAAGAGTCGGGACTTGGGATTATTTACTGTCTAAATATTATTAAAATAACTATCTTTGTTTATGTTATTTTAGTTTAACCTATTCTTTATTTTCCATTAAAATCAGGTACTACTTTTGAAATTTATCATATAGTTATAGTTATAGGAATTTACAGCTTTTTTCTTCATTTTAATAAATTTATTAAAATTTTGTTAAATAATTTTTAAGGTATTTTTAAAAAATATTTCAAAAATATTTAATAAATACTTGACATTTATTTCATAGAAAGATTAGAATTAAACCAAGATTAAGGTTTTGTAGTATAACTTAGAAGTTAAGGTTTTTAAAAAAAATAAAAATATAATTTTAAGTTTAGAAGCTTAGAAACTATTCCTAAAAGTGGACGCTAAGGAATAGAAGAGCTAAAGGCGTAACCGGCTAAATTTAAGTTAATTAAGTTTAGGCGGTTTTTGTTTTTTTAATGGGGAATTAGAACTAATTTTTAAGTATTTGGTTTCATTTATTTATAAATTTTAAGGTTTTTTAGATTTTTGTAATATAACGGAAGATAGATTAATCAAATTTATTATAAGAAGGGAATGGCGTTTTAAATGAAAAAGTTTTTTATCTTAATAGTAACTATACTATTGATTGTATGTTTTACCTTTCCTACCATGGCTTTTGGTGATGAAGCCGCAAATGATGGTGGGGGTGAGAGTCCTACGACAACCCAAGCTCCACCAGGTACGACTACTACAGAAACAACGATTCCCCCGGATCCGACAACTACTACAGAAACAACAATAGTACTTGATGAGACTACGACGACATTAAATGAAAGTAGTACTACAATTGATGAAACTACTACTACATTAGGAGATTCAAGTTCATCAACAGAAAGTACAGAAACTGATAGCGAAGAGCCGGTAGATTTACAACCTGTTTTAAAGCTTGAAATAATCTCAAATTCATCAGTAGCGAATAGCGGGGAAGACTTTGTTTATAAAGTAAAATTAACAAATACTGGTAATGCAGATGCAAATAATATCAATATACAGAGCCATATTCCAGAAAACTTTGGTTTCGTTTCAGCTTCAAATAATGGAATATTCAATCCTGAAATTTCAAATGTAGTCTGGGAGATAGGTAGTTTGAGCCCGGGTTCGATATTTGAGTCGGAAGTCAGAATATCGACACCTTTGATGCTTGCAGATGGTACTACTAAAACTCTTACAGTGATGGTAAAAAGCGATGAGCTTCCAATTGGGAGTACATCTGCTGATTTTACCGTATCGAATGTTTTTGATAAGACCGATAATTTTATAGAGCTTAATATTGATTGTCTTACAGAAAATGTTGTATCTGGAGGAGAAGCTGAGTTCGAAATAAATGTAATTAACAGTAGTAGTTATACTCAGACGGGAGTTGTTTTAACCGGCAACATTCCCGATGAAGCTGATATAGTCAATGCCAGTGGAAATTATTCTTCCGAGGGAAATAAAATAACCTGGGATATCGGTGAGGTTAGCCCTAATTCTAGCAGTACCATTTCACTCACATTAAAGATAAATGAAGGATTTTTAACTAATCAGGTTCTAACTGGTTTATTCAAAGTTACCTCAAATGAATCAGCTGATATGGAAAAGGTATTTAGTATGGATGTTGCTGCTGATGATTCTACCATACTTAACAATTTGATTGATTTTTCCATAGATGTTAGTGATTCTTCTGTTGCTGCTGGGTCTGAATTTACTTACTATATTAAAATAAAAAATAACGGAAGCGTGACTGCCGAAAATATTGTTGTTACAGATTGTTTGAATGAAAACCTTAGTTTTATATCAGCATCTGAAGGATATGTAATCGATGGAAATAACATAAAGTGGGATATCGCTGGTATGGAGGCTGGTGGTGAAAAAGCTCTTGAAATAACGGTGGATTTAAGTAACACAATTTTAGGCAACACCGTGATTTCCAATGCGGCTTCATTTGATTGTGATCAGTCTGATTTAATATCAGCAAATATCGATGTAACTGCCATCAAAGAAATACTTACGGATGCATTGGAACTGACAATGACGGATAACCCTGATCCGGTTGCAACCGGCAGCAGTGTCACATATACGATAAATTATAAAAATAAGAGCGAATCTACTCTTTCAAATGTAATTTTAACGGATTTTCTTCCTGTTAATATAGTTCTGGTTTCTGCAAGTTATGGAAGTATTATTCAGGGAACCGAAGCAGTCGTATGGGAATTGGGTACCTTACAACCTGGTGAATCAGGTTCTGTGGAGATAGTGGTAAATATACCGATCAGTACTGGAGACGGTACAATCATAATAAATAAAGCAGTTATAGATTCGGATGAGACAGAGCCTGTTACCGTCATAGAAGAAACATTGGATCCGACTCCTACCGGTTCTCAGACTTTTTATGTTTTTGGAGATGCTGTGGAAGTGCTTGACCTACTTTCAAGTAGAAGTTCCCCGGCTTATGTTGCTGATAAAGACGAGGGCATACATAGTGTTTTATCTATTTCAAATGGTGTTTCAGGAAATGTATGGGTATATCTACATAGCTATTCGGATCCTACCGACTTCAATCCTTTAAATCCTGCAACAAGTGCAAATTTCCAGTCTTTGAATGGCTATGATGTAGTCTCTGGTGCAATCATAATCCCGGCTGGTGGCGTACTAACAATTGATGATTTGATTTATACGACTTATATGCCTGATCCTTTGGACCCAAATACATGGTTGCTTGCTGGTGGAGATCTCGTTTACATTCTTGGAGGTCCTGTAAATGTAGTAAGGGGTTTTGCGCCTGTAGCTACAAGTAGCGGGAGTGGGAATGTACTTGCTGAATTTTTTAACCTTTATCCTACGAATGTATGGGATACAGATTATACTATCCCAGTTGGTGTAGATACACTTGAAAAATATGGCAATAATGGTACAGGTGCAGACATGGAATATACAGATTTGATGGTACAGGCTATGGAGAATAATACCGAAATTACGATTGTTAATAATGGAGTGACGACTAAAAAGACATTGCAAAAGGGTGATAGTTATATCTTAACCAATTATTCGAATGTCCATCAAGGTGCTACAGTGCATGCAACAAAACCTATACAGGCCGGTCTTTTGACATCAAGCGGAGGTAGAGTTGATACAAGAAACTACACTCTTTCTTCAAAGCAACTATTAGGCTCGGATTATTATATTCCGGTTGTTACGGGAACAGGTGATAGACTTTATATATATGCCTATGATAATAATACAACAGTAAAGATATATGATGGTGTAAATACAAGATATATAGACCTTGAGGCTGGAGAGGTTGATAGTTCATATGTGATTGATTCATCGGCAACAAGATCACTTCATATAACTAGTTATGACAGAACTGACCCATCGATAAAAAGAACAGTTCTTATTTTGGGTGCTGCGGATTCAAATGGAGACGATAAAGATTGGGGTTTTCAGGCTATTGATTCATCATATTACAGCAGTAATTATGTAACACCTTATGCACCGGGTGATAATGTTGGGACTGGCGGGAGTACATCTTATTACTCTACGCAGGTAAAAACGACCGTAAATATTGGTGATGATAGCATATATGCAAATTATTTGAATTATAACAGTTTTTCAAATTCAGGGTATATCAAAATTGATAATGAAATAATATATTATTCACAGAAAGAAAGAACGAGACCTGATCCTCAACACTATTATGACACAATTATTTTTTCTGGTCTTAACCGAGGTATTATGGGTTCAACCGAAACTTCACATTCTGTAAATGGAAATATATTTCAATATAATCCAAATACGGATGCTTCCTGGAACCCACTTTATGTTACTCCTATAGTTGATGATGGAACAGCTACGAGAGTTTATGTTGACTGGAACGGAGACTGGATAGCTGATCCTCCTTATGCAGGAGCTCCTAATAATTATATAGACTTGAATGAATTCGGGATTGCAAAATTATATGATATTATTGAAGGTGACGGAGATAATGGAGGAGCGTTGATATGGGCATTATCTGCCACAGCAGGCGGAACTGGAAACTGGGCTAGAGATAAGTTAAATAGTAATGTAAAAATTATTACTGTTTACTATGGTGAAGCTTCCAATGCAGACAGTAGCTTGGGATATGACTGGGGGTATTCTCTTATTCCTTTATCACCTAAGTTTGTTACAAGTCTTATAATAAATAAATCTTCTGAGCCGGCAAGTGATTCCAATGTATTTCCTGGTGATACAATTAAATATACATTAAGCTATGAGAATACTGGCGATACTACTTTAAGCAGTATTGTTATTACTGATATGGTTCCGGCAAATACTTCTCTTGTTGATGGTTCTATTTCTTCTCCTGGTAGTGTATCATCTGGTGGTGTAATAACATGGAGTCTGTCGGGTACCTTGGCTCCAGGTGCAGAAGGGGAAGTTTCATTTTCTGTAAAGGTTAATAGTACTATTCCATCCGATGTAACAACAATTGAAAATTATGGTACTATTGATTCGGAACAAACCACTCCATTAAATTCTAATTATGTTCATCATAATCTTTTAAAATTTGGTCAGGTTACTTTAACCAAGACATTTTATGGTGATAGCACAGATGCAAACTTCTACTTAAAAGGTGTAGATGGAAAATACTATACTTCTACCGGTGTAGCTAAGACCGATAAGGCTGATGCTAAGCAGACAATTTCTTCAAACGGAACTCTTACATGGACCAATCTTCCATGGCAGGAATATACCGTAGAGGAAGATACAATAAGTGGATATACATTAAGTATTTCTCCATCGACCTTTACAATTAGCGGCACTAACCTAAGTCAGTCTGTAACTGCTACAAACACCCAGACAAAAGGTCAAATAGAGCTTACAAAGACAGGTCTTGAGGCAGGTGCAACAGCATACTTCAAACTTAAATCAGGTACAACCTATTACAATACAGATGGAACCGTAGTTACCAATCCAGACACTTATGCAGGTGAGGCTGTAACCTTGACTTCAAACAAGATTACATGGAATAACCTCCCATGGGGTACATATTCATTTGAGGAAATAGTACCTACCGGTTATACAGGAGGAACACTTCCATCATCAGTTACAATAGATAGTTCAAATGCCGGAATAAAAGTTACAAGAAGCTGTGACAACACTAAGAAGCTTGGTCAAATAGAGCTTACAAAGACAGGTCTTGAGGCAGGTGCAACAGCATACTTCAAACTTAAATCAGGTACAACCTATTACAATACAGATGGAACCGTAGTTACCAATCCAGACACTTATGCAGGTGAGGCTGTAACCTTGACTTCAAACAAGATTACATGGAATAACCTCCCATGGGGTACATATTCATTTGAGGAAATAGTACCTACCGGTTATACAGGAGGAACACTTCCATCATCAGTTACAATAGATAGTTCAAATGCCGGAATAAAAGTTACAAGAAGCTGTGAGAATACTAAATTACCGCCTGTAACTACAACAACTACTCCTCCTGTCACCACCACCACAACAATTGCTGTTTTAGGACTTGCAGTTGAAGAGGAGACAACACCACCTGAAGCTGGAAGAATAGAAGTCCTTGGTATTCAGGAATTACCATTTACTGGTCAAAGTATAATAGTAACGATAATAGCAAGTATTATTTTAATAGCTGGGATTTCATTAATTTTAATATTTACATTAAGAAAGAAGCCAGTAAAAAAGTCAGAAAATTAACAAATTATTGATGATTATTAAAATAAATGGTAAATAGGATGATCAGGAGGAGTATAAAAATACTCCTCCTGATTTTTCATTATTATTTTGCACTTTATTATCAACAAATTTTTATATGTAATAAATTTATTAATATTTTATTAAAAATCAAATAATATCAATTCAAATAATATTAAACCCTTATATCTTACTTAACCATATTGGCAAATACTATTAATCTTCTTGTGGCATAAAATTTAGGGGTACATGTTGTTAGTGCAAGTGATGGATAGTTTGTTTGCTGAAGCACACTAGTGTCGTTAGGCTTTACCTCAGTTTTTCCTGTAACAATATACTTAAAATTTTCATTTTTTGCTGTCTGCAGAATAATTTCATCTCCGATTTCAAGTTTATCAATCTTATTAAAAGGTGCTCCATAAGTAGTTCTATGACCAGATATAACGCACAAGCCAACTTCACCTGGAAGAGCAGTTCCTACGTAATGTCCAGGACCTCTTTTTAAACTTGCTACACTTGTTCCCTCATGGACAACCCATTCGATACCAATCTTAGGAATTAAAATTTTAAAAGGGACCTTTTTGTTTGGATCAAGAATAAACAATTCTTCTGATAAAGTTTCAGTTGTAGTTTTTTCATTTTGAAGAGTAGTACCGGTAATGCCAGAAGACTCAGAACTTGATTTAGTTTCTTTAGCAGTATCTTTATTTGTCTGTGATTGTTCAGTTGTTCCTACTTCAGTATTTAATTGGTTTTCCCAGGCCTCAAGTATCTGTGATTCCTGCCTTTTCATAACAAAATTTGTATAGATAGGATATGCAAGTATGCAGATGCCAATAACAATAAGAGTTATTCCGATATATAAAAATGTCTTGTTTTTTTTCATTATTTATCTTTCTTTAGTAATCTTTTGCTACAATTATTAAATTTTATTTTTATTATTATAATTATTTATTAGTGAGTTCTGCAGTAGCAAGAGAAATCTAATAAAAAATTTACGCATTGTCAAAAATTATAATAAGATTAAGTAAAAATTAAAATAAATAGTGGTAAAATCTTATAAAAATAATTTTTATAAAAGCTTTCTAGTTTATTTGACTTAACAAAAATGAAAAATTATAAATATAATATTTTTCTTAAAATCCCCATTTTTATTGCCCTAACTATATTTCTTGTGGGTTCTCTTTTAATATGTGGATGTAAGTCAATTGATGCTAAAGGTGATGTAATTCAGATTTCTGTTGAAAAAGTATATAAAATTATTAATGAAAAGAAAGATTATTTTATCCTTGACGTCAGAACAAAGGAAGAATTTGACTCGGGGCATTTAGAGTCAGCAATGCTAATTCCTCTAGATGAGCTTGAAAGTAGGTTAAGTGAACTACCTAAAGATAAACCAATAATTGTTTACTGCAGGAGTGGAAGAAGAAGCACACAAGCTTCAGAAATCCTTATAAAAAATCACTTTTCACCAGTTTATAATATGACAGGCGGCATAGAGCAATGGATCGAAAAGAAGTACCCTGTTTCTTCAGAATAAATTATTCTGTTGCAACATATAAAAATCTAAATGAAAGCATATTGACTAAAGTTGCGCTTAAATATAGAATATCTTAAAGACTTTTATTTGCTTGGTTTTAAAGCACTTTTAGTTTTATCTAAGATTTTTATTTTAGATTTTAGATATATAAAATAATAATATAGTTAATTGTTAATTAATTAATATAAAAAGCAATAGTGAAATAATATTTAATTTTGATATATATTTAATTTATTAAATTTAAATATTTAATTTTGATTTATATTTTGTTAATGTTTAGTGTTAAAACCGAGCAAAAGCTCGGTTTTTTATTTTGGGAGGAAATAAATGCTTTTAGAAGTTATTAAAATTATCGGAATAGGTGCTGTAATTTTAATCTCGGGATTCCTTTGTGGCTTTTATTACAGGAAATTTATAGTTGATGCGAGATTAGGCTCTGCTGAGCAAAATGCTAAAAGAGTTATAGAAGATGCCGAAAAGGAAGCTCAAACTTTAAAAAAAGAGGCGATTGCCGAAGGTAAAGAAGAAATTGCAAATTTAAAGTTAAAATCAGATGAAGATATTAAAAGACAGAGATTTGAACTTCAAAGACTTGAAAACAGAATTTTAGCAAAAGAAGAATCTATCGAAAAAAAAGCATCATTTGTAGAGAAAAGGGAGCAATCAATTGTTGCTAAGGAAAAAGAAATTGATGATATGAAAGTTTCGCTTGAAGAGACATTAAAAAAGGAACTTTTAAGACTTGAAGCTATTGCTGAGTTAACAAGAGATGAAGCAAAAGCAATTTTAGCTAAGAAAATGGAAGAAGAAGCAAAGCTTGATGCTGCAAAAGAAATAAAGAGGATAGAAGCTCAGGCTAAAGAAGAGGCTGACAAAAAGGCAAAAAAAATAATTGCTCAAGCTATACAAAGATGTGCGGTCGATCATGTTGCTGAAACAACAGTCTCTGTGGTAAATCTACCTAATGATGAAATGAAAGGCAGAATAATAGGGAGAGAGGGTAGAAATATAAGAGTTTTTGAAAATTTAACTGGAATAAATATTATTGTTGATGATACTCCAGAAGCTGTAATTTTGTCTTCTTTTGATCCTGTAAGAAGAGAAATTGCAAGAGTTACTTTAGAGAATCTTATTGTGGATGGCCGAATTCATCCTGCGCGTATTGAGGAAATGTATAATAAAGCAAGCAAATTAATTAATGATGAAATAAAAATGGAAGGGGAGCAGGCTATTTTTGAAACTGGCCTTACTGAAATTAATCCAGGGCTTGTAAAGGTTTTAGGTAGATTAAAATACAGAACAAGTTATGGGCAAAATGTTCTCATGCATTCAAAAGAAGTAGCTTTTGTTGCTGGTATCATTGCTTCAGAATTGGGTACAAACATAAAGAAAGCAAAAAGAGCAGGTCTTTTACATGATATAGGAAAAGCATTAACCCATGATATTGAAGGTTCTCATGCGCTCATTGGTGCTGAATTAGCAAAGAGACTTCATGAAGATGAAGAGATATGTCATGCTATTGAAGCTCATCATAATGAAATCGAAACTGTTAGTCTTTTAGATATTATAGTGCAAGTTGCCGATGCTATTTCAGGTGCAAGGCCTGGTGCAAGAAGAGAGACTCTTGAAAGTTATGTAAAAAGACTTGAAAGTCTAGAGCAAATTGCAACAGAATTTAAAGGTATTGAAAAGGCTTACGCTATACAGGCAGGAAGAGAAATAAGAGTTATAGTAAAGCCAGAAGAGGTGGATGATAATCTTTCAACTATGCTTGCAAGAGATATTGCAAAGAAAATTGAGAGTGAGATGGAATATCCTGGACAAATAAAAGTAACAGTTATAAGAGAAAGCCGTGCAATAGAATATGCAAAATAATTCAGATATCAACAAGTTCTTATCTGAATTAGGGATAAAAGACGAAATAAATATAGAACAAAACTTAGGTGACGGTTTTGTAAAGTTAAAAGTTTCTGAAGCCGAAAGAAGACAAGCGCTGCAGGATATAAAATGCGTTGAGGATATTGTTATTGAACTACTTCGAAATAGCAGAGACGCATCTTCAAGTAATATTTTTATTGGGACAAAAAAAATAGGTAGTAAGAATAGATTAATTTATTATATTGATGACGGCATAGGCATACCTTTAAAACTTCATGGTTCAATTTTTGAGGCAAGGGTTACTTCGAAACTTGAGAGCGCTATAAAAGACGAGTATGGATTTCATGGAAGAGGGATGGCATTATTTTCCATGAAATTAAATACAGAAGAGATTAAATTAAATTTTTCTGATACTAATAGGGGTAGCTCTTTTTTTGTAAATATTGATTTAGAAAAATTACCAGAAAAAAAAGATCAAACAATATTTCCAAAGATAGTTAAGTTTGATAATAATCTAAATATTATTGGTGGTGTTAGTAATATACCTAAAACAATAATAGAATTTAAACTACAGAATCCCTTAATAAATATTTTTTATGGAAGTCCTTCCCAGGTAATATTTACAATGAGGAAAATTGCAAAAATAAGTAGCGCGTATAAGAATCTACCTAAATTTAACAACTTCGATGAAGTTTCAGATTATGTTAAAAGCAATAAAGATTTAAAGATAATTTTCTTTCCAAGCTTAACTGAGAACTATATGATTCTTTCAAAAATAGTTAAAGAATATTTTAATTTAGAGATTTCAGATAGAAATGTACAAAGAATAATTTATGAAGAATTTAATGAACTTAAGCCAATAGATGTTTTGGCCCTTAGCTATGAGAATTATGACGGAGATAAAAATTTTTTAGATAATTTAGACGATAATGAAAATAATGAAAAGAAGTTAAAAGAAAATAAAAAATTTATGTCAATGTATGACAAGCAGAAATTAGCATTAAGATTTAAAGATGATGAAATAAATTATATAATTAAAGAGTTAAAGTCTCAAATAAACAAAGAGGGGATGAAATATTTAATTAAGATAAAAGAACCTGTTGATTTTGCCAAAAGTAATAATTTTTTAAAAATAAATATTGAATTTGAAGAAATAGAATAAAAATAAAATACGTTCATAATATTTCATAATATTATAGATCATGACTCAATATTAATAGTTTATAGCATAGCAATGAAAGTACTAAAAGTTTCAGCAACAACTAAGCCAAATTCTATAGCAGGAGCAATTGCAGGGATAATTAGGGAGGAAGGGAAGGTTCAAGTTCAAACAATAGGTGCCGCTGCATTAAATCAGACCATAAAAGGGATAGCCATTGCAAGAGGGTATATAGCTCCTACGGGTAAAGAACTAATATGTATTCCTTTTTTTAAAGATATTGAAGTAATGGGTGAGACTAAGACTGCAATAGTTTTAACAGTTGAAACCAGATAACTAATAAGGAAACACAAGGTAAATAAGGTAAAGTAAATAGGTAAAGAGGGCCTTTTATTTTATATTGTCTTCATCTGCATCTTTGTTTAAAATCATCAATTATGAAAAGATATTATATTGAAACTTATGGCTGCCAAATGAATGAATTTGATTCTGAAAGAATCACGTTTCTTTTAGAAGAAAATAATTACACTCCTGCCTTAGAAAAATCTGAGGCAGACGTAATTATACTAAATACATGTGCTGTTAGAGAGAAAGCAAAAAATAAATTATATAGCAAAATTGGTGAATTAAAGAAACTTAAGAAGGAAAATCCTGATTTAATTATTTGTGTTGGAGGATGTACAGCACAAAACCTTAAAGAAAAAATAATTAAGGATTTTCCATATGTAGATGTTGTATTTGGCACTCATAATATTTCAAGGATTGTTGAGTTAATTAATAAAAAGAGAACTACGCCAAATAAAAATATTTGCGAGGTTTATGAAGCTGGATTTGATTATGTTTTATCTAACTTTAAAAGGACTTTTAGCTTTAAATCTTATGTCCCGATATCGATAGGATGCAATAATTATTGTTCTTATTGTGTTGTTCCCTTTGTTAGAGGAAAAGAGATTTCAATTAGTCAAGATGAAATAGTTAAAACATTAAAAGAACTTGTAAGCCAAGGTGTGCTAGAAATTACTTTAGTAGGGCAAAATGTTAATTCGTATGGAAAAGATCTTGAGCGTCCTATAAATTTTGCTGATCTTTTATATGAAGTTTCTGAAATAGAAGGGCTAAGAAGGATAAGATTTATAACTAGTCACCCTAAAGATTTTTCAAGTGATTTGCTAGACGTGATTTCAGAGAGAAAAAATATCATGCCTCATATACATTTACCACTGCAGGCTGGTTCTAATAAGATTTTAAAAGCTATGAATAGAAAATATACAAGAGATAGTTTTTTTGAGCTTGTGGAGAATATTAGGCTAAAAATAAAAGATGTTTCAATTACTACCGATATCATAGTAGGCTTTCCCGGTGAGGAGAGAGAGGATTTTGAAGATACATTAGATGCTGTTGAAAGGATAAGATTTAATAGGGCTTTTACTTTTATTTATTCTAAAAGAGAAGGCACAAAAGCATCTTATTTGGAAGACCCAATACCTTTATGTGAAAAGAAATTATGGTTCAGAGAACTTGTTGAAGTGCAAAATAGGGTTTCTTTTGAGGAAAATAAGAAAAAAGAAGGAAAGAAGTATGAAGTTTTAGTTGAAGGTCATGGTTCAAAAGGACTTCTTAAAGGCAGGCTTGAAGATAATTCTGTAGTTAATTTTGATGGTAGTAAGAACCTGATTGGAAATTTTACAGATATATTGATAACAAGCGCAAAATCATTTTATCTAATGGGAAAAATTATTGATAAATAATAATGAATAGTAATACTTTGATGTTTGAAGAAAATATTAATAGAAATATTAACAAAAATATAACTAATATTGATAGCATTGATGGCAGTATTAGTGATATTAACATCAATAATATTAAAAGTGTTTTTGGCAAAGAAAAGTTAGATGAGTTAAAAAGGGAGCTTATAGAAAAAAAAATTATACTTGTTATATGTGGCCCTACTTGCACAGGAAAAACAAAAACTGCTTTTATAATGGGGAAATTGTTTGATACGGATATCATCTCTGTTGATTCTATGCAGGCATTTAAGGGAATGGATATTGGAACAGATAAACAGGATCTTTCAAAATATTTCATCAAACAATATATGATAGATATTTGTGAGCCTGATCATAATTTAACTGCAGTAGAATTTAGAGATATAGCGAGAAATATAATTGAAAGTGAATTTTTTTTAAAATCGAAAATACCTTTAATTGTTGGTGGTTCAGGACTTCATTTAAGAGCAATTTTAGACAATTTAATGAAAGTGCCTCAAGGTGATGCAGCTATAAGGAAAGAAATAAATGAAGAAATAAAAAGATTTGGCCTTCAAAAGCTATATGAAAATTTATATGATATTGATAAAGCTTATGCCGAAAAAATAAGCCCAAATGATAAAAGAAGAATTATAAGAGCGCTGGAGGTGTTTAAAAAAACAGGTAAAAAGTATTCTGATTATCTAAATACCTGGAATGAGAGAAAATCAATTTATAACAGTATTTTAATTGGTTTTAATGCAGATAGAAAATATCTTTATGAGAATATAAGAAAGAGAGTGAATAACATGATAAGCTTGGGCTTAGTTGAAGAAGTAAGAAATTTAGTTAATAAGGGGTACAAAAATGCTTATAGCATGCAGCAAGCAATTGGCTATAAAGAAATTATAAAGTATTTAGATAATGAGTATAGTTTGAAAAAAGCAATAGAGGAAATTGAGAAAAATACAAGACACTTGGCTAAAAAGCAAAATACTTGGTTTAAAGCAGACAAAAGGATAAACTGGGTTACAATAAGTAATTATAGTAATACAAATGACTTATTAAGGGATATTATAGAAATTATTTATAAACAAATTTCAAATTTTTAAATCAATTTTAAATTAAAATAAATGAAAATAATAGATTTTTCAAAATTAAATGGACAAGGTAATGATTTTATTTTAATAGATTCGACTAAAGAAAAGATAATATTTAGCCCTGAGCAAGTAAAACACATCTGTGATAGGCATTATGGAGTAGGTGGTGACGGAGTAATATTTGTAAGAGGCTCATCAATCGCTGACTTATTTATGGATTATTATAATAGTGATGGTTCACTTGCTGAAATGTGTGGGAATGGTATTAGGTGTATGGCAAGGTTTGCTCATGATAAGGGGATTTTAAAAAATGAGGCAATGGCCATAGAAACAAGAGCAGGAATTAAAAATGTAAGTCTTAAACTAGAAGATGGGGAAGTTAAACTTATTGAAGTTAGCATGGGAGCTCCAATTTTAAAAACAGAAAGTATACCAATAAACACTGAATTAATCGAGAAATATGTTATTGAAGATATCAAAGATGATAATATTGAAATAAGTTCGATTAAGGCAGAAAATATTAATAAATGTCCTAAGAAAGTTTTAAATAAGTTTAATAGTAAAGCTAATTTTAATAATAAAGTTAATTATGTTAACTATAATATATTTTTTAATAAAAAGGTTAAAATTTTTAATGAGTATTTTAATTTTAATTGTGTTTCAATGGGTAACCCACATTGTGTAATTTTTTTAGATGAAGTGGAAAGTTTGGAAGATATCAATCTTTTAACTTTTGGACCTGAAATTGAAAATCATCCATTATTTCCAAATAAAACAAACGTTGAGTTTGTTAAAATTAAGAATGATAATGAGATTTCAATGCGTGTCTGGGAGAGAGGTTGCGGAGAAACTTTAGCTTGTGGGACTGGGGCATGCGCATCTGTGGTAGCGGCAATAATTTCTGGAAGGATAAAATCAAATTCAGTAAAAGTTCATTTAAAAGGTGGAGAGCTAATAATTAGCTGGGATGGTAATTTAAATAATAGTGTTTATTTAAGTGGCTCAGTAGATTATGCTTTTGATGGAAGATATTTTTTAAAAGATTAATATAAAATAAGTATTTTAGATATATTTAAGCATGATGCTTTATTTAAAATTTTAATAATATAATGTTAATGTTGTTGTGCTGCTTATTAATTTAATAGTTAAATAAAATAATTAATTTTTTAAAAAAAATAATAATAAGATAAAAAATTGTAGTTAAGGAGCAATTTTGATGATTATTGAAGAAGCTAACAGGATTAAGACAATTCCTCCGTATTTATTTGCTGAAATAGATGCAATAATTAGGGAAAAAACTGAACAAGGCTATGATGTTATTAGTTTAGGGATTGGTGATCCAGATATAAAAACCCCTGATATTATTGTTGAGGAATTGTGCAAGCAAGCACGAAATAAGGAAAATCATAGATATCCTTCAAGTTATGGGCTAAAGGCTTTAAAAATTTCTGTATCTAATTTTTATAAGAGAAGATTTAACATCAATTTAAATCCTGAAAATGAAGTAATATCTTTGTGGGGTGCTAAAGAGGGGATTGCAAGTATTGCATATACTTTTATTAATCCTGGTGATATTGTTTTAGCTCCTGATCCTTCTTACCCTGTCTATAAAATTGGGACAATGTTTGCTGGTGGAGTTGTTTATGATATGCCATTAACGGAAGAACATAATTTCTTGGTTGACGTCGATAGTATAGACAGACAAATTGCAAAGAAAGCAAAATTAATGCATATTAATTACCCAAATAATCCTACTAGTGCACCTTGCAATTTAGCTTTTTTTGAAAAGATTGTCGATTTTGCATCAGAAAATAATATTATTGTGTGCCACGATAATGCTTATGGTGATATTTTTGCAGATGAAAATTATAAACCAGTGAGTTTTTTAAATGCTAAAAATGCAAAAGAGGTAGGAATTGAATTTTATTCTCTTTCTAAATCATTTAACATGACAGGGTGGAGAATAGGTGTTGCAGTTGGAAACTCGTCAATATTAAACAGCCTTGGGAAATATAAATCTAATGTTGATTCAGGAGTCTTTAATGCAATTCAATATGCCGCAGCAAAAGCATTAGATAACTATGAGACGCTTATTAATGAAAATAATGAAATTTATAACAGGCGTAGAAATAAGGTATGGGGTTTACTTGATAAAATTGGACTGAGTTATTATAAATCTTATAATACTATATATGTTTGGGTAAAAGTTCCAGATGGCTATGATTCTGCTTCTTTTGCAAAAGCACTTTTAGATAAATTTAATGTAGTTGTAACACCAGGGAGCGCTTATGGGAAATATGGCGAAGGATATTTTAGAATTTCACTTACTATTAATGATGAAAAACTAGAAGAGGCACTTGATAGGATAGGTAATGTTTTTTGAAACTGAAAAAAATAAAATGGAGAGAGCATTGCTTATTTTTTTAAGGTTTAAACAAGATGAGTTTCTTAAAGATAACCTTGTAGTTGCGCCTCAAAAATTCGAATTTGATGAGGGCATAGAAGAACTTAAGAATTTAGCTATAAGTGCGGGAGCTGAAGTAGCACACACTATAATACATTCTCAGGAAAAGCCAAATCCAAAATTTTATATAAGTACAGGGAAACTTGATGAAATCCGTCAAATTGTTGAAGATGATAATATTGACATTGTTATATTTGATAATGAAATAACACCCGCACAACAAAGTAATCTTCAAGATAAATTAAAAGTAAAAGTTATAGACAGAACTGCGCTAATTCTTGATATTTTTGCTCAAAGAGCACAAAGTAAAGAAGGAAAGCTTCAAGTAGAACTTGCTCAGCTTAATTATATACTTCCGAGGCTAAGAGGGAAGGGAACGGAGTTATCGAGGCTTGGAGGAGGTATAGGGACAAGAGGGCCAGGGGAGCAAAAGCTTGAGGTAGATAGACGAAAAATAAGAGAAAGAATAAACTTACTTGATAAAAAGCTGGAAGAAATTTCGATTCAAAGGAAAGTCCAAAGAAAATTAAGAGAACAAAAAGGTGTTTATAAAATATCAATTGTGGGATACACAAATAGTGGTAAGTCTACTTTATTAAATGCTTTAACAAATGCAAATGTTTTAGAAAGAGATATGTTGTTTTCGACGCTTGATTCTACAACAAGAAAGCTTGACTTAGATACGGGAATCAAAATTTCTATATCTGATACTGTTGGTTTTATAGAAAAGTTACCGCATCAATTAATTGCTGCTTTTCGATCAACACTAGAGGAAGTAGTTAAGGCTGATCTTCTACTGCTATTAGTGGATTTAAGTAATTATAATTATGAAAAACATATACTGAGTGTAAAAAAAGTGTTAGAAGAATTAAAAATCCAAGATAAAAAGATATTATTGGTTTTTAATAAAATAGATAAAATAACTGATGATATAATAACTAATGCAAGTTTAAAATATAGAGATTCCGTATTTATTTCTGCAAAAACTAACAAAGGCCTTGAAGATTTAATTGATACAATACAAGAAATAATCTCTTCTGATCATGTTAATTTTACTGCTACAATTCCATACAGTGAGAGTAGTTTTGAATCAAAGATTTATGAAAATTGTGATGTTATTAGAAAAAAATATCTTGATGATTATATAAAAATTAAAGCTTCATGCAATTTGCAAATATATGAAAAATTATTGCATTATGTTAAAAATAATCACGAAAAAGTGCGTTTACAAAGAACAAGATAACCATGTAAGTAAGGAATAATAAAATAAGTAAAAAATTAATAGATAAGAAATAATTGATAAATATGATAAATAAAGTGATAAATAATAGATAGGCAAAATATGAAGGTCAAAAATATTTCCTTATTACTCCAATGACTTTACCTATTATATTAACCTCTTTAACTATTATTGGTTTCATAAAATCATTTTCAGGTATAAGTTTAATAACTTTATCGGTTTTTAAAAATCTTTTTACTGTTGCTTCAGAATCAATTAGCGCAACTATGATTTCACCGCTTCTGGCAACTTCTTGTTTTTTAACAATGATGTAATCTCTATCAAGAATGCCAGCATTTATCATACTATCACCTTTAACTTTAAGTATAAAGATATGACTAGAATCCTTTATAAAATCACTAGTAATTGGAAAATACTCCTCAATATTTTCTTGAGCAAAAATTGGTGTGCCGGCTGCAACATTTCCTAAAACTGGCACCAAAACAACATCATTATTAGTAAGGCTATTATCAAGATAATCTTTTCTCTTTAAATTCTTTAAATCATAGTTATGATAAATTGAGTCATATGAAGTTTTAAGGACCTTGATAGACCTTGAGCTGCCTTTAGATCTTTTTAGATATCCAAGCTTTTCTAGTTTATTTAAATATGCTTGAACAGTAGCAGAAGAGCTTAAGCCTACTTCTTTTGCAATTTCCCTTATTGATGGCGGGTAGCCCTTAGTTTCTATATTTTGGATAATGAAGTCTAAAATTAATTTTTGTTTTTCATTTAGCACTTGACTCATTTATTAGCACTTTAACTTTATTATCACTAGTATTATTAATGATAATACCTATATAAAATTAATACCTGTATAAATACCTGTATACTATGTGATCATTAATATTTAATATGATAAATCAATATGATCATTAAACATAATATAGTCACTTATAGTCACTATATGGCCATTAAATATAGTTACTGATATAAACGATGATGCCTATTTTTGCTTATTCGAGCTCTTCACCTTTATTTATCCAAGACATCATTTTTCTTAGTTTTCTGCCAACTTTTTCTATTGGGTGGTTTTCTTCTCGTTTCTTTATTGCATTATAAACAGGTCTTCCAGCCTTATTTTCAAGTATCCATTCCTTAGCAAAAGTTCCATCCTGGATATCTTTAAGAATTTTTTTCATATTTTGTTTAGTTTCATCAGTAATTATTTTTTTACCTATAACCATGTCACCATATTCTGCTGTATCGCTTATAGAGTATCTCATGCCAGATATACCATGCTCATAAATTAAATCTACGATTAATTTTAACTCATTTAATACCTCAAAATAAGCTATTTCAGGTTGATATCCTGCCTCGGTTAGTGTATCAAACCCAGCTCTTATAAGTTCGGTACAACCACCACATAGAACTGCTTGCTCCCCAAATAAGTCTGTCTCTGTTTCCTCTTTAAATGTAGTTGTTATGATTCCAGCTCTACCGGCACCAATACCTTTAGCGTAAGCAAGTGCAATTTCTTTTGCTTTGCCCGAATAGTCTTGCTCAACAGCAATTATTGCTGGAACGCCACTACCTTCTGTATACATCCTTCTTACTATGTGACCAGGGCCTTTAGGAGCGATCATTATAACATCAACATCTTTTGGAGGAATTATTTGGGAATAATGAATATTAAATCCATGAGCAAATGCAAGAATGTTACCTGTTTCTAAATTTGGTGCAATGTATCTGTAAAAAAGATCTCTTTGAAGCTCATCATTTACAAGTATCATCACAATATCTCCAAGCTTTGCAGCTTTATCTGCAGTAAATACCTCAAATCCTTTCTCTTTTGCAGCATTCCATGCTTTACCGCCCTCTAATTCACCAACAACTACATCTAAGCCACTTTCTCTAAGATTTTGTGCATGCGCATGGCCTTGACTACCGTAACCAATAATTGCAATCTTTTTACTCTTTAAGATATCAAGATTTATATCTTTGTCATAAAAAACTTCAGCCATTTTTCCTCCTTAAATTGGATAAATATTTTAAATTACTAAATTAAATATTATTAAGAAAAAAATATTATACAACTTAAATTTAAAAATTTTTTAAAGAAGTCTTATAAACTTCAGAACTTATAACTTTCACTACCCTGTAATAAAACGAACATACCCTACAGTTTGAAATATAATTGTAACAATTGTAGCTGCCATAAGAACTCCTAAAAAAATATCCAAAATTGCTTTTTTAGTAGGAATGCCAAAAACAAAAGCAATTAAAGATCCTGTCCAAGCACCTGTAACAGGTAGCGGGATACCCACAAAGGTTGTAAGTGCAAATCCTGAATATTTTTCAAATTTTTTATAGTATTTTTTGCGAGTTCTTTCAAATAACCAAGTGAAAAATTTATTAGCAGGTCTAAATCTTTTCATAAGAAATCTTGATATAGGCTCAAGAGAGTAAACAATTATTACAGCAGGTATCATATTTCCAATTATTGAGAATATAATTGAACTATAGATATCCAGTTTATAAACACCTAAAGCAAGGGGTATAGAAGCCCTTAACTCGCCAAGTGGGGTCATTGCCGTAAAAAAAGTTGCAGCAATTTTGCTAATATTCTCTGAAAAATAAGAAACAAAACCTAAATCCATAATCCCATGTAACTCCTTTTAGTTAGTCATCTTTAATTTTTAAGTTCTTATTAATAAGCTATCAGTGGCAAACATTTATTTTTATATTATAATTTGTAATATACTAAAAATACCCATTTTTGATATTTAAAAATAGTAGCAAAAATGAAATTATATTAAAAGGATTTTCAGAAACAAAATAATTTATTATTCTTGGTATAAATAATATTGGATGAAACTTAAAATACAGCTTTTAGACAAAGAAATTCCGTGCCCTAAATATGCCCATGAAGGAGATGCTGGCCTTGATCTTTGCAGTGTAGTAAATACTACTTTAAAGCCATTTGAAAGAAAGCTTATCCCCACTGGAATAAAGATAGCCCTGCCTGCTGGTTATGCTGGTTTTGTTCAGCCCAGATCTGGATTAGCTATTAATCATGGTATAACACTTTTAAATACCCCAGGGCTAATAGATAGTGGTTATAGAGGGGAAATCAAAGTGATTCTTATAAACCTTGATCCCAAAAATAGTTTTGAAATAAAAAAAGGTGATAAAATATGCCAGCTTGTTATATTAAAGGTTGAAAATGCAACTCTCATTTTTCAAGAGGAGTTAGATAAATCAGATAGGGGAGAGGGGGGATTTGGAAGCACCGGTATCAACAATAGATAGAGATAATAAATAATAATATAAAATTGATATATTTTAAATTAATATATTTTTAATATATTTTAAATATATTTTGTATTATAAGTCTTTGCTCGAATAAGGAAGAAATAGAGAGAATATCTAAATTGTCGGCATTGCCAGCAAAAAAGAAAGAAGCAAAATCAGTAATAATAAGAAAATTATTAAATGAAGGATGGATATTTTACTGACTTAAATTATATAGGACTGTAAAAGCATCTATTGGGAAAATTGCAGAAGAACTCAATCTATTAGCAAATAATGAAGTTATAGATTTGCTTGTGCAGAATTTGGAAGAGAATCTTTAATTCGTTATGACGATTATCTTTCTGGTTTTGAAAATCTTAAAAAACCTTAAATTGATTTTGCAAATTTTTTATAAGAATTTGCAAAATTTTTATAAAAAAATTCTTTTAACTAATTTAAGATAAAATTTCGGATAAAAACCTTTTTTAGATAATTTAAACAAATTATCTAGAGCAAATACTAGAAAGCATTAGAACAAATTATTTGTCGTAATATCTGACGTAATTATCACTAAACATTAAAATAATATTAATACTTATTAATATTATTTTAATTAAGCTTTAGTTCCGATAATATATATTATGTAAACTTGTTTTTATTTTATTAATCAACTAATTTTTTAGTATCTTCCCTACTTATTATTATGTGATAAACCCTGCCTTTTTGGAATCTACATAGCCAGGTTTCTGGAATAATTTTTCAATCTCT
>Ga0255345_1002394_pt1 | contig 24080 bp, 16 predicted proteins | sample wastewater_treat_6_FD_192415 | JGI IMG/M metagenome (GOLD analysis project Ga0255345, IMG submission 192415) | Wastewater microbial communities from Lulu Island WWTP, Vancouver, Canada - plant20 | ecosystem: Engineered > WWTP > Wastewater > Unclassified | place: Canada: Vancouver, British...
GGGATATTTTGATGGCTATGCCGTATTTAATCATGATACTATTCGTCCCTTGTACGGTTACACAAGTAGTTTTTTAATTAAGCTCGATTCTTTAGGAAATAGAAATTGGCTGAAGACAGGAAGGATTGATACTTTCTATCCATTCCCGGGTAAATTGGCTTTTAAAGACGATCATTTATTTATTACGGGACAAACGTATACCAATCAGCTTTGGTTTGATCAATTGGCGATGTGTTGCTCGAATGATGTTTATTTTGCGATGTATGATACTTCAGGAACATTGCAATGGTTGAAAAGTGGACAAACCGCAGGTTCTGCTAATTTGTATTCTACATCGGTAGCTATTGGTCGCGATGGAAGAGGATATGCGGCAGGGCAAGCCAGCAACGGACAAGTAACGTTTGAACCAAATACATTTAATGCTTTGTCGTCTGGTGAATATTATATTATTCGATTTGGTGATTTGCCATCGAATGGATTAGCAATAAATATTCAGAATAATACAGGAACTGATACGGTGGTTTGTGGAGGATATATCGCTTTGCAAGGAGTTGTAACGCCGTCTAACTTAGCTTCAACTGCAAAATATTATTGGTATGCCGATAATGATACAATGACGTTTACTTTTCCTGCAGCAACACTTAATGCAACACCTAAAGTGAATAGCACTTATATCGTGACTGCTTATGCCGGAGGATGTGTAGCATCTGATACAATTAGTTTATATGTGCAGCCATTGCCTTTTACTGCAGGATTAGATACTACTATTTGTTTCGGAACAAGTATTCCTCTTACTGCAACTACTTATGCTTCGGCGCATTATCATTGGGTGCCTGCATTGGGATTGGATAACGATACTATTCAAAATCCTGTTTTAACAGGTATTAGCTCATCGCAATATATTGCAGAAATGAACGCGGGCGGATGTGTGAGTCGAGATACATTTGACATTTTCGTTAACGCGTTACCGTTAGCTGATTTTAATTATATCGCAAATTTCTTGTCGGTCGATTTTGTAGATGTATCTACCGGAGCTTTATCAAATACCTGGGATTTTGGCGATGGAAACACAGCAGTTCAATTGCAATCTGTGCAGCATGTTTATACCAATACTGGTACTTATACCGCTTGCTTATACATTGAAAATGATTGTGGAACCGATACCATTTGTAAAACATTTACGATTACCAATGTTGGCATCAATGAAGCTGAGAATTCAAATGATGTATTTATAAGTGAGGATGCGTTGAACTATAATATTAGTTCTACAAGTAAATTGAAAGGGGTAGAAGTAGTTGCAATTTCTGGGGCAATTCAATTGAAATCATCTCCGGAACAGTTTGGATATACTATTCAAAAAAGTTCATTAGCTACAGGAATTTACCTCGTTAGGATTACAACTGAGAGAGGGATTGTAAACAAGAAATTACAAGTAGTTAGGTAAAAAAAAGTCCCGAATTTTATTCGGGACTTTTTTTTAATCATTTATACTTAACATGATTTTGTCGAAGTCAGGCTTGTATGTTTCTTTTTGAGCGCTGCTTGTAAAGCAAATCAATTTATAAAAAGTAGTAGCTGTTTCAATAACACCCACATAATAGTAAATGTCGAGCTTCGCTTCCTCATCGAAATATGAAAAATCGCTGTGGATATATGTATTCCCATTTACTTTTCTTACATCGGGCTTCGAGAATTTTCGTGATGGTTGATCTTCTAAAAATGTCTTAGCGAAATTATCGTAAAACTCTTGTGCGTCGGCAAATTTCATGTCGGCAATAACCAATTCCGCTTTGTCATCTTCAACAATAAATCCTGAAACATCTTTTGGCACATTATGGAATTGAAATGCCGCAATGTCGTTTAGTCCTATGGTACGTGACATGTAATCAGGTAATGAAACATTAACTACATGTCCATATTTCGTGTTTTTAAACGCTGTTTGCGCGGAAGCCGAATAAGTACTTAAAAATACCAAAGCGGCAAGAATGATTGACTTTTTCAAATTAACAGTTGTTTGTTCGGCAAACCTACGAAATTACTTTCATACAGCAATTGGCCTTTTGTAACTATGAAAAGTGCAAATTGGAGATAATTCTATTTACTCAAAATACACTATCGTGACTATTATTCATGCATTTATGATTACTTTAGCATCATTCTAACTAAAACGCATACTTATGAAAAAAATCTTTACGCTAATTTTCCTTTCGGCATTTGCAGGGATAAATGCCAACGCGCAAACCGATACTTTGTTGTTTGAGAACTTCGATATAGACAATACAGCGAATTATCTTCAATATAGCAACGGTAATGACCAAACATGGGTCGATTATGATGTTGATGGGCTTGCAGACGCCAACAGTCGTCCATTAAATTGGTTCTGGAATCCTACTTCATTCGCTACTGTTGATTCAACAGGATGCTTGTTTAGTTCATCTTGGTTTAATACTCCGGCGAATGCGGCAAATTATTTGATTTCTCCTCCAATTCAAATTGTAGATGCAACAGCTGTTTTGAATTGGAAGTCGGCTCCTCGTCAAACGCCACGTTTTGTTGATGGCTACAAGGTATTAGTTTCTACAACGGATAATATTGAAAGCAGTTTTACCGATACTTTGTTTGTTGCAGCTGAATTTATTGCAGGTGCTGCTACTAACGGTGCTAATTATTCTGCATACACATTCTCCGATGGATTTGTTCATGGTTCCGACTTAACTTATGTTGAATTTGATCCAACATCTGATTCCTCAAAGCTATTAGGTGTGTTGCGTCCGTTTACGGCTTCTTTAGCTCAATATGCAGGACAAACAATTTACATCGCGTGGTTGCACGATTCATTCGATGATAACTTAATTGCAATAGATGATATTTTAATCACGGGAAATCTTGCCGCAGGTGTTCAACAAATTGAGAATAAAGAATCTGTTAATGTTTATCCAAATCCAGCTTCAGATCGTATTGAGTTAAGCTATAATCAAAAGTCTTCTGCTCAAGTTACAGCTCAAATTTTTGATGTGAAAGGAGCAGTTATTCGGACTGTCACTAAAGGAATGATGTTATCAGGAGAGCAAAAGTTAGCTATCGATATCAAAGGACTAGCTTCAGGAAATTATCAATTGAAAGTTGTTGCAGGAGCTCAAGTTTTACATAGTTCATTTATTATAAAATAATTGAACTATGTTCATCAATAAAAAAAGGGCAACTCATCGAGTTGCCCTTTTTTTATTCGTTTAATTCAAATTATAAATTCAAGATGAAGTATTGCAATATATTTTGCACATCTTGACTAACTGTTCCTTGTGCTTCATTGTGGAAAGTAGTATAGAAAATTTTTCCTCCTGGGTAGTTGCCGTTGAAATCTGTCGTAGCTGCCAAAGGCTCGTTTGTAATTGGATCGTTAATGATTGAAGTGAATGGTGCATCTAATAATCCGATACGTTCCCACGATCCTAAATTGTAATCGATGTCAATTGAATCTTTCCCTAAAAGAAGAATGATGTTCGCATCGGTAATATGTGCGTTTGCAACTAATCCACTGCTGCCAATTTTTGAAGTGCACAATGATGAATCTTGAATAAATCCGCCTAAATCCGCAGTGCTACAAGTCGACAGAAGTTGTAATCCTGATGCAGTATGATTGTTGTTTCTTAAAGCCCATTGCGATGATGTTGTGACATTCTTATAGTAGCCATCACCAGTTAAAAGTTCAACAGCATAATCAGATGCATAAATACTTCCTCCATTTTGCATAAATGAGTTTAAGTTAGCATAGCGTAAACTATCCATATGATCAGTATTCAATGCGCCACAATTCATGAAAATAACATCGTATGTTTCAAGATTAGTTGCTGAGTCTAAATCTGCAACTGTAATTGGAACGGCAGAATATCCCAAAGAATCGTTAATGATCGTTTCAATTTTATCCCATGTTCCTGCGATATATGCCATATTGCCAACTTGATTTAGCTTGGTTTGAGCATAAGTAAGCGCAGTGTTTTGGTTTGCAACAGCAGAGCAGCTAACTGTAGTTTTAAATACATTTCCTCCCCCAGTTTGAATAATCAATTGATAAGTGCCCGCTGCAACCGGAAGGCTAAAGTCTCCGTTTTTGTCGCTTTTTGTTTTGTAGCTACCGGCAATAATTTCAGCAGCTCCAATCGATTTACCAGAAGGGGAGTGTACTTTACCGGAAATAGTTGAATTTACAGGTGCTCCGTCTCCGTTAGAAGTGTCGTCACTTTTTTTGCAGCTTGCTGTGAAGCATAGAGCCAATACAGCAAATAGGGATAGCCCCTTGTTAATTTTGTTCATGTGGTTGTGTTTTGGTGATTGTAATATGTTAGGTTTACCGAAGGTATAAATAAAAATTAGTAATTGCCAAAAAGAAATGTGTTGATACCAACGCATAATTAAGTGTTTTGTTGGAATTAATCGAATCTACCTTAGTGGATTTTTAGTTGAATTGAGCCATTGTCTTTCCATATTTAAATTAATTTTCAACCACAAAACAAGCTCATCGGCAAAAAAGGGCACCTATTGTGGTAGTAGGTATACCGATGATGGAAATTCTCATGAATAATTCATATACTTTTATGCAGATTCGGGAAAATTTACCGGTCCATAATAAATTGAAAAACAGTGTGTTGAATGCTTTTGATTTCGGAATAGGTCTCTTGAACAGATATTTTTCATTTTTTTTGTTGTCTTTTTTTGGAGATTAAATAACACTGCCTATATTTGCAGCCCCGTTGAGGAATATTCGACATTGGGAGCATAGCTCAGCTGGTTCAGAGCATCTGCCTTACAAGCAGAGGGTCACAGGTTCGAATCCTGTTGCTCCCACACTGAAATGCAAAAGGTTATAACTTATAATGAGTTGTAACCTTTTGCTTTTTGTACGAAATCCAATTGATCTGAAAGGTTAAGCGCTTTTTTTCGTTCGGAAATCGAGTTTTCTTCCATTTTTGAGTTTCATGTGATATAGTTACTTTGTATTTTGAATTATGAAGCGTCCATTTTTTATTGCTATTTCGACAATTTACCCTTTAATTATCGGTTGAGGTGAAGCTAACTTGTAATTATCGTCATTCCACTTTTGAATCGAGTTAATAGAGTCAGAAATTGATGGTACCTCTTTAAATGGAGGCAATGGCAAGTCTGATTTTTGTGTCTTTTAATGATCTAATGCAAAATTCCTATTGTTTTTAATAACTGGAAATTGATAGTTTTTGAAAGATTAAGCCGGATATGGCTCTATACTTCTAAATGAATGCATTTTAGTATCAAGTTTATGCATGATATTGGATTTTTTGTAGAATTCTATACCTTTGATAAATATGTTTCGAGGGTACACTATAAGCAGAAAAACCAAACTTCTGAATCGTCTCAGAATGGTATTTATGATACCCATTTTTGAAACGTTATTAGCAGAACTCAACAAAAGTGCTTTTTCGAAGGTTGTAGGAAAGTTTATTCCGCCACCATATCTATATAAGAGAGGAAGTGTTCGATTTGTTGTTAGGAACGACATTAATTTTGAATTGGATTTGTCTGAAACGGTAGATCATTTCATCTTCTTTAATTATCAGGATTTAACATTGAATTCTTTCTTTTCTCTTGCCGATAAGGCGAATGTGATTCTTGATATTGGTGCAAATATTGGTTGGACAGCATTAAGTTTTGCAAAGAGAAATCCCGAAGCAAAAATTATTGCCTTTGAACCACATCCGATAACATTTGAGAAGGCAGCGAGAAATATTAGAATTAATGATATAAATAATATTGAATTGCTTAATATTGGCCTTGGTGAATCTACTTCTATTTTGAAAATGTATGAAGTGTCGGATCATAATTCAGGGATGAACAGAATTGTTTTAACTGATGAAGATCTTCCTTATAGAGAAGTTCAAATTAAGAGACTCGACGATGTAATGAATTCATTGGGTATAAAAAAAGTTGATTTGATAAAAATTGATGTAGAAGGATTTGAAGCATTTGTTTTGAAAGGTGCAAGTGATGTTCTTGCTCAATGTAATGCTACTATATTAATGGAAACTGATGATGGTTTTTTGAAATATAATGGGAGTAGCGCCAGAGAGTTAATATCAATTTTACAGGGGTATGGTTACCGAACATTTTATCGTTCCGATAAACATTGCTTTGTTGAGCAAAATGATGATCTGATTAATTGCCATTTTGATTTACTTTGTACGAAAAAGTAGGCGTTTGGAGACGTTTTTTTGGCTTTTTCATGGATTCTACTTTTTTAAATTCGAAGAAACTTGGTTTATTAATTCTTGAAGTTTTCACAGATTTATACCGATTTTTCCATTTTGTAGAAATGATTTGTGGTTATTGGATTTTTCTTTGTACCCATCGGGAGTTGCATTGCTGATAACTACTCCTGATTTTTAGGTGACTTATTTGTTTTTTTTATTATTTTCATCACCTCAACTTCAACTATGTCAACTAATACTCAACGTTCAGCAGCGGCTTTGCCGGTTCTTATCTCCGTATTCTTCTTCTGGGGCTTCGTGGCAGCCAGCAATGATATTCTAATCCCAGTTTTTAAGGAGAAACTTCATCTCGAACAATGGCAAGGTCAAATGATCTCTTTTGCTTTCTATGTGGCCTATACTGTGGGCTCTCTTATTTATTTCTTTATATCAAAGGCGAGTGGGGGTGACCTTCTGAATCGTATGGGTTATAAAAATGGTATCGCCTTAGGACTCGTAATATCTGCCTTAGGTACTTTACTGTTTTATCCTGCAGCTGAGTCTTCTTCTTTCGGATTGATGATTACTGGTTTGTTTATTGTTGGTTTAGGTTTCTCTCTCCAACAAACTGCAGCAAACCCCTTAGCAATTACTATCGGTGATCCTAAAAAAGGGGCTCAACGATTAAGCCTTGCAGGTGGGATCAATAACGTTGGTACTACCATAGGACCAATTATTGTAAGCTTTGCCATTTTCGGATCATTGGCTGCAGGTGCTTCGCTTGATTCTCTTTCAGCAGTGAAAGGCCCTTATCTAATTTTAGGTGCAGCATTCTTAATCGTTGCTGTCATTTTTAAATTTTCTTCGCTCCCAAATAAAATTGAACACGAAGAGAGCATCCCTTCAACTGATAGTTCTTCTAATACAAATGATTCTGCATTGTCTTATCCTCAATTATGGATGGGTATGATTGCTATCTTTCTTTATGTGGGGGTTGAAGTTTCTACGGCTTCTAATCTGCCCGAGTTTATGAGAGTGCATTTAGGAACTGAAACTTCCGGTATCGCTCCTTACGTTTCTCTCTTCTGGGCCAGCTTAATGATTGGTCGTTGGAGAGGTGCCGTTGGTGCATTCGATGTAAGTGCCATGATGAAAAATATTTTAGGGATTGTCCTTCCGTATACTGCCTTCGGAATTTTCTTGTTCGCTAATAAAATAGCAAACCACGATTTAACTCCATTTTATGTTTATGCTCTCGTAATTGTGGCTGTAATTATTGCTGACTTCTTAAGTAAGGGAAATCCCGCTCGTCAGTTGTTGATTTTCTCTTTCTGCGGAATTACTGCTTTGATCATTGGTATGATGTCAAGTGGTCTAACTAGTGTTTATGCATTCATAAGTGTGGGATTATTCTGCTCCACTTTATGGCCTTGTATTTTTACATTGGCTATAGCAGGATTAGGGAAACATACTAATCAAGGTTCGGGGTTCTTAATTATGATGATTATGGGTGGTGGCTTTATAAGTCTGTTGCAAGGTTATCTTGCTAGTGATCACTTGCTAGGAATCAGAATGAGTTATATCGTAGGAGTTTTATGTTTCGCTTATCTCGCATTTTATGGATGGAAGGCCAAACATATTCTGGCAGCTCGCGGTATTGTTTATGATAAACCGGCCGGGGGACATTAATAAACCGGAGAATTTACTATGAAAAAGATTTGTTTATGTTTGCTGGGCATTTTAGGAATATTATGTGTTTCAGTGCATTTTTCTTTCGCTCAGAAAGTAACTGATTTAATTCCTTTTCCTTCAGCGGCAGAGGGTAATCACGGACATTTTCTGTTTGGGCAAGATGTTGTGATTGTCGGAAATAAGGCTTCTGCCGAAATTTTTAATTCATGGTTGCAAATGACTTGCGGATATGCATTGCCGTTAGTAGAGGTGGCGAATAAAAAACAGAGAGCACTATATTTAAATGTCGATAATGAAGATGTGACAGAGAATTATCGTTTGTCAGTTAAAAGAAACGCAATTTATATTCAAGGAGGACGTGCAGGTGTCATGCATGGAATGGCTTCTTTAATTCAATTGATCGCTATTGCTAAGGAAAATAAAAACCATATTTCCTGTGTTACAATTAGCGATACTCCCGTGTTTAAATACCGTGGAGTTCACCTCGATGTTTGCCGACATTTCTTTTCGAAGGATTTTGTGAAACGTTATATCGATTTGCTGGCTTTGTATAAGATGAATACCTTTCATTGGCATTTAACCGATGATCAAGGATGGAGAATCGAAATAAAAAAATATCCTCTGCTCACAAATGTTGGAGCTTGGAGAAATGGTAGCATGGTTGGCCCTTACAGAAATCAAGAGTTTGATACTATACATTATGGTGGTTTCTATACGCAAGATGAAATTCGTGAAGTGGTTGCTTATGCAAAAGCTAGAGCCATAGAAGTGATTCCTGAAATCGAAATGCCAGGACATTCCACTGCTGCTATTGCTTCTTATCCTTGGCTCACGTGTAAAGATACCGTGGTTGATGTTGCTCGAGGTTGGGGCGGATTCCCGGATGTGTTTTGTACGAAGGATTCTACTTTTACTTTTTTACAGGATGTATTAAGTGAAGTGATGGAGTTGTTTCCTTCTAATTATATTCATATTGGTGGCGATGAATGTCCAAAGGAACGATGGAAGGAATGTCCCGTTTGTCAAAATACTATCAAAACAAATAATCTTAAAGATGAAGCCGAATTACAAAGTTATTTTATTCATCGTATAGAAAGTTTCTTAAATAGTAAAGGGAAAAAATTAATTGGTTGGGACGAAATTTTGGAAGGTGGATTAGCTCCTAATGCAACAGTGATGAGTTGGAGAGGTATCGATGGCGGTATCGCAGCTGCAACTACCGGACACGATGCTATCATGACTCCCGGTTCTTATTGCTATTTTGATCATTATCAAGGAGAGAAAAATTTAGAGCCCTTGGCTTTTGGTGGATATACTCCGATTGAAAAAGTGTATAGCTATCAGCCCGTTCCTGATACTTTAAATGCCGATCAACGTAAACATATCTTGGGAGCGCAAGCAAACCTCTGGACAGAATATATCAAAGATGAAAAGCAAATTGAGTATATGTTAATGCCGCGATTATTGGCTTTATCGGAGGTGCTTTGGTCTGATTCTCTTCGTCGCGATTATAAGAATTTTGAAGAGCGATTGCATAGCAATGAACTCCTGTTAAAAGATCTTAAGGTGAACTACGCGAAGAGTTTTATGCGTCCTTCTATTGAAGTTGCGAAGGCAGAGTCAATGGGTGAAGTTATGCTTAATATTACTCCTAAAGAGCATCAGAATATTTCATGGAAATGGAGTGACACTGAAGCCTTTAAAAAATATAAACGCCCGATATCGATTACGCATTCAGGATTAATTCAAATTCGTTCAATTTCGGATAGGGATACCGTTATGCTCTATCGAAAATTTGATATGGCTCCGTCTAGTGGTTGTAATGTTAAGTTGCTTACCAATACGAAGGGTGCTTATGCAAATCCTACTTCTACTCTTACTGATGGAATTATTGGAGGATATCCTTGGAGTAGTAAACAATGGCTCGGCTGGATTGGAAAAGATGCAGTGGTTGAACTTGATCTCGGTGGTGAGTTTATGGTTGATAGTGTCCAAGCTTGGCATCTCGATGAATCTTCTAGTTGGATCCATGCACCTGCTTCTGTTTACCTGCAAGATGATTCATTACATGCTGTTCCAGTGCAATTAGGTAAGTCTGCAGTAAATGGTACAACTGTACTCGGGCCTTTGCAAACTTCGAAGTTGAAAGTAACAATGAAATCGATTGGCAAAAATCCTCCTGGGACAAATGGCGCAGGTGAAAATGGTTGGCTATTCGTATCTGAAATTCTTGTTTACGGACATAAACTAAGTAAAGAATAATGTTGCTTCGGAATTGTAACCGGAAAATGTTTAGACAATCTTTTGGGTTGTTAGTTTTGTTGTTGATTATAAGTTTCAATAGTTTTTCGCAGAGTTTAATAAACCGTGAATTATCAAATTGGAAATATTATTCTACTGAAAAGAAAAAGTGGATGTCAGTGACTGTTCCCGGTTCAGTGCAAAGCGACTTGTTTGAACATGAACTAATTTTTAATCCGCTAAAGTCGAAGGATTATGATGCAGAGAATCCTATTCCTTCGTCAGCGCACGATTATCAAGCTACTTTCAATTGCACTAAATCAGAACTGGCAACTGAATTGGCTTTTCTCGAATTTCAGGGTGTAGATACTTATTCCGAAATCTTTTTGAACGAACAGAAAATACTATCAACCGATAATATGTTTCGCTCATGGAAGGTGAATGTTAAACCTTTTTTGAAAGAACAGAATCGTTTGCATGTTCACTTTCTTAATATTGATTCAATAGAAACAGAAAAGGCAAAAGTACTTCCTTATCAATTGCCGGAAACTCCTCGTGTGTTTAGTAGAAAAGCGCAATATCAATATGGCTGGGATTTTGCCGCTAAGTTAAAAACTGTCGGTTTGTGGAAGCCCGTAATGCTTACTCTCAGCAACGCAACATTTGTATCAAATGTTTTTGTTAATACTCAATCGTGCACTTCAGATTTATTTTCAGGAACGGCAGAAGTACATCTCGTTGCATTGAATGATTCCTCAATTCCTTTGTCGTTCGTAATTCAAGAAAATTTACTTTCGTTCGATACAGTTGTCAATGTAAAAAAAGGAGATAATGTATGTTATGTTCCTTTTTCAATAGCACATCCGCGATTATGGAATCCTGTTGGTAGCGGAGAACCTTTGTTGTATACGTTAAAAGTTTCTATGCTTTCTAATGCTTCTGTTTATCGTAAGTTTGGTTGTCGTGAAATAGTTTTACATCAGGATAAAGATGCCGCAGGCTCTTCTTTTTATTTTACCGTGAACGGAAAACGTAAATTTATTAAGGGTAGTAATATTGTTCCTCCTAGTTTGTATCCTGCAAGTGTCGATGACAAAGTTTATGAAAATTTGGTGCTTCAAGCTAAGAATGCAAATATGAATATGCTTCGTATTTGGGGCGGAGGATATTATTTCCCTGATTCTTTTTATGATTATTGCGATCGCTATGGCATTATGATCTGGCAAGATTTTATGTTTGCTTGCGCCATGTATCCCGGTGATGATGCATTTATGCAAACTACGAAGCAAGAAATTGTAGAACACGTAAATCGATTGAAGTCGCATCCTTGTATCGCACTTTTTTGTGGAAATAATGAAAGCGATGAAGGTTGGAAAAATTGGGGATGGCAAAACCAGTTTAAATATAGTTCGGCAGATTCTGCAAAAATATCGAACGATTATAAAATGCTTTTTGAGTCAATGATTCCTGCTGTAATCGATTCTTTGTCGCCTAATATTAATTATCATCCTTCGTCTCCTAAAAATGGATGGGGAAGAAAACAAAGTTTAACTGAAGGCGATTGTCACTATTGGGGCGTATGGTGGGGATTCGAACCTTTTGCGAATTATTCTATTAAAGTAGGTAGATTCTTGAGTGAATACGGATTTCAAGGATTTCCTGATTTGAGTTTCTTGAAGAAGTATGTCGAAAAGTGTGATACAAATGATGTTTCATTTCGATACCACCAACAGCATGGCCGCGGATTTGAAACGATTGATACTTACATGAAGCGCGATTATCCTGTTTCAGATTCTTTCCCCGATTATGCCTATGTTTCGCAGTTAATGCAAGCCGATGAAATTGAATATACTGCGCTAACTCATCGTATGCGTTATCCTTATTGCAGCGGAACTTTGTATTGGCAATTTAATGATAGCTGGCCTTCTATTTCTTGGAGTAGTATCGACTATGCATTGCATCCTAAATTACTTTATTATCGAATGAAAAATGCATACGCTCCCGTAGCTATGCAAGTTGATACTAGTAATAGGAAAAGAAATTTGATGCTTCATTCCGAAGGTAATAAACTTAAATCGTATTTGTTGAAGTTGTCTGAGTGTACTACAAATACAAACGATATTCCGTACGTTCAAGAATCAAAAGTGATTAATTTATTTCCTGATTCTGTGCATAATTATTTTGTCTTGACTAGTACTAGTGCAAAAAACAGGAATGTTGTTTACCGCTATACGCTTTCTGAATTAAGTGATACTTCCACAGTTGCAGAGTGTTATTTGTTTAATGGAATGCCTAAAGATTTGCCTTTAGTAAAGACAGATATCAATATGAAAATTGTTGAAGAACAACTAATCGAGATATCGTCTAATCATTTTGCATACGGCGTATATTTATATGACGATGAACATAGTTGCATTTTTAGCGATAACGGATTTCATTTGTTCCCTGGCGAGAAAAAACGCATTCGTGTAAACGGTGAGGTTGGTCGAGTGAAGGTAAAGTGCATGAATAATATTGTAAAGCACTAGGATTTGTTAGTGATAGGATAAATTTGGAGTTTTTTTGCCTCAATTGAAGCCTTTGTTTTATTTTTTGATTCTTATGTACTACTTTTCGGACATGAATAAGCAACTACTTTCGATTGTAGGATTGTTACTGGTATTTTGCAGTCACAATTCAAATGCTCAGGATTGGGCTTCTTACGTAGATACTAAAGATCAGAATTGGGCTTCCTTTGTGGATCCAATGATTGGTACCGGCGGTGTTGGTCATACTTATCCCGGAGCTACTGTGCCTTTCGGAATGGTGCAGTTAAGTCCTGATACAAGAAGAGATGGAAGTTGGGAGGGTTGCGCTGGCTATTTTTATCCCGATTCATTAATCTATGGATTCTCTCATACTCATCTTAGTGGAACCGGTTGTAGTGATTATGGTGATGTATTAACTATTCCTTGTTCTAGTGATGAAATTAATTTTAAACCAGAGATTTATGCTTCAACTTATTCGCATGCAAGCGAAGTTGCAACTCCCGGATATTATGCGGTGACTTTGTCTGATTATAATATTCGTTGTGAAATGACGACTACTACTCGAAGCGGATTACAACGTTATTCTTATCCGAAGGACGTAAATCCTGCAATTCTATTGGATCTCGTTCATCGTGATTTAGTTTTGGGTTCATCAATTAAAATTGTCAACGATCACCGAATTGAAGGACGCCGAAGAAGTGAAGCGTGGGCTAAAAATCAATTGATATTTTTTTCTATGGAGTTTTCACAGCCAATTGAAAAGATAATTGTAGAGGGTAAAGAAAAGCCTTTTGTTGTGGGTGATTCATTAGACCTCAATTCTATTCGTTTGATGGTAAGCTTTAAGAAAACAAAGTCGAATGTGATATTGGTGCGCAGCGGAATTAGTACTGTTAGCGAGACGAATGCTTATTTAAATCTTGTGAAGGAAAATAATTCATGGGACTTTGAAAAAGTTAAAAATAGCGCTCGCGCTGCTTGGAATAATGAACTCGGTAAAATTGCTGTTTCCGGAGGATCTAAAAAGAGTCTGACAAATTTTTATACAGCATTATATCATACAATGATTGTTCCGAATGTACTTTCTGATGTTGATGGTCGCTATCGTGGACGTGATAATAAAATCCATATCGCCGAAGGCTATACGCAATATTCTGTTTTTAGTTTGTGGGATACTTTTAGAGCCGCTCATCCTTTATATGCACTCATCGATCGTAAACGTACACTCGATTTTATTAAAACTTTTTTAGCACAGTACGAACAAGGCGGACGTTTGCCGGTTTGGGAATTAATGTCGAATGAAACTGATTGTATGATCGGCTACCATAGCGTATCGGTAATAGCTGATGCAATTGGTAAGGGAATAACTGATTTCAATGTGAATGAAGCGTATGAAGCAATGAAGAAAAGCGCAAATTGGAATCATCTAGGCTTAGCACAGTTTAATAGAAATAATTTCCTTCAAGTAGATGATGAGTCGGAGTCGGTTTCAAAGGCGCTCGAATATGCTTATGACGATTGGTGCATTGCGCAAGTTGCAAGAACGTTGAATAATGCTACAGAAGCTGCTGCATTTGATTTGAGAGCGTCGTCGTATATTAATCAGTATGATCCTTCCACTGGTTTTATGCGTCCTCGTAGAAATGGTACTTGGTTTTCTCCGTTCGATCCTCGTGAGGTGAATAATCATTATACTGAAGCTAATAGTTATCAGTATTCTTTCTTTGTTCCTCAGGATATTCCGGGTATGATTGATTTGATGGGTGGAATTGATGCTACTGATAAAAAACTCGACGGATTATTTACTGCTCCTAATTCTACTACAGGTCGCACACAAGCCGATATCACAGGTTTAATTGGTCAGTATGCTCACGGAAATGAACCTAGTCATCATATGGCTTATCTGTATGATTACATCGGAAAGCCTTGGAAGACACAAGCGCTGATTCATCAAATTGTGGATAGCCTCTATCATCCGGTTTATAATGGTTTGCCGGGTAATGAAGACTGCGGACAAATGTCAGCGTGGTATGTTTGGAGTGCACTCGGATTTTATCCTGTTACTCCTGGTAGTCCTTATTATGCTTTGGGAACTCCTTTGTTCGATAAAGCTACTATTCGTTTGGAGAATGGAAAATCTATCGTGATTAATGCTGCACGTAAATCTGCAAATGCTTTTTATGTTCGTGATTGGAAAATTAATGGAGCGTCTCAAGCAGGAAATATTTTAAATCATACTTCAATTAGTAATGGTGCAGTTATCGATTTTGATCTCGATTCTGTTGTGGTTACTGCACGAGGAGCTACTCCTGAAACTGTTCAGCGTCTCGATAAATGGGCTTTCGTTAAAGCTCCGTTTATTCAAACATCTTCAAGAAATTTTGCTGATAGTATGTTGGTAACAATTTTTGCAGATCCAGAAGAGGAAATTTATTATTCACTGGATGAGTATTCTGAAAGTGGTCCGGTAAATAAATATGTAAAACCTTTTTATATCTCACAATCTATTAAGGTAAATGCTTTCTGTAAAATTGCTGATCGTAAAAGCGGTATCGTAACAGGAACCTATTATCGTTTAGCTCATCCGAAATGGAAAGTAACTTTGTTGAGCAATGTTACGAAACAATACAGCGCTGAAGGACCTCAAAGTATGATCGACGGCGTTTTGGGGTCGTCTGATTGGAGAAAGGGCGATTGGCATGGTTATCAATCGCAAAATATGGTTGTGGATATTGCATTCGATAAAGAGGAAACTATTACTTCAGTTCGCCCTGGGTTTTTACAAGATACTCGCTCTTGGATCATTATGCCTACAAATGTAAAAGTACAGGTCTCGATGGATGGGATAAATTGGATTGATGCAGGAGAAAAGAAAACAACAGTTCGATCTAATGATTATAATGTGCAAGTTATGCGGCCTATAATAACTCTTAATAATGTGAAAGCAAAATTTGTAAGGGTTTATGCCGAGAACTATGGAGTACTCCAGTCATGGCACGTAGGTGCCGGATTTGATGCATTTATTTTCTGTGATGAAATTGAAGTTAATACTACTAAATAAAAAAAAATATGATGTCGAAAAATAATAAGTCATCGGACGTGAAATTTACTATAGGTGTTTTTACTTTTATAGTAATCGGATTTTTGTTGATGGCGGTCTTCTTGAATAATGAGAATTTCTCGAATGGTGAGCGTATCGGATACGTGACTAAATTCTCGCATAAAGGCCAATTCTGGAAATCATGGGAGGGTGAATTGAATTTAACTCAAACCGGAATGAATACCAGTTCTACATTTAACTTCTCGATCGACAATGATAAAAATCTAAGTGCCGTTGTCGCTACCATCGATGAAGCCGTTAATAAAGGCTGGAAAGTGAAAATGACTTATCACGAAGTCCGCTTTAAGAATTGGTTTAATAATAGAGGAGAGACCGATTACTTTGTTGATAGCATTGTCGTACTCGATAAAAATACTCCTGGTGCGAATTCTTTCCTTGGAAACGATGAACCTAAAGGTCATATCATCGATACCGTTTATGTGGTTATCGATAAGAATGAAATTCGTCAACAGCTGGAAGCTAAGAAAAAGTAAATCCAAATTATTTAAAATCATTTAAATTACTGAATTATGGATCGTCGCAATTTTATCCTGAAATCAATTTTAGCTTCCGGCGGATTGGTTGTCTTGAAGAATACTAACGGTTTGGCATTACCGAAAAATCAAGTTTTGACTGAAACTGCTAAAAAACCATTGGTGATTAGCACTTGGGCGCCAAATGTAAAGGCCAATGCTGCTGCATGGGAAGTTCTTTCTAAAGGTGGTCGCTGCCTCGATGCTGTTGAAGCCGGTGTGCGTATTCCTGAGGCTGATCCTAATGATACGAGTGTTGGTTACGGTGGATTACCTGATCGCGACGGACATGTTACCCTTGATTCTTGTATTATGGATGAATTTGGGAATATCGGTTCCGTAATGGCGCTCGAACATATTATGCATCCAATTTCTGTTGCACGTTTGGTGATGGAGAAAACGCCTCATGTGATTTTAGTAGGAACTGGTGCTTTGAAGTTCGCTCTTGAAAACGGATTTAAGAAGGAGAATTTGTTAACTCCTAATGCTGAGAAAATTTGGCGCGAATGGCTGAAAACTTCTAAGTATGATCCTATGGATACTATGAAGTTATTGCAAGAACCAAAGAGTATTAAAGAGAAAGGCGGTCAAGGTAATCATGATACTATTGGTATGTTGGCGATCGATGTGAATGGAAATATGAGCGGCGCTTGTACTACCAGTGGTATGGCTTTCAAAATGTCGGGTAGAGTAGGTGACTCGCCTGTTATTGGTGCCGGATTATTTGTTGATAATGAAGTCGGCGGAGCAACGGCTACTGGTGTGGGCGAAGAAGTGGTTCGTATTTGTGGTTCTCATACTATCGTTGAGGCTATGCGCTACGGAAAAACTCCTATGGAAGCTTGCAAAATTGGAGTTGAAAGAATGTATAAAATTAGAAAGGATAAAATCGCAGATATGCAAATCGGTTTTCTTGCCGTGAATAAAGCAGGTGATATTGGTGCTTATTCTTTACGTCCCGGATTTTCCTATACCTATAAATTAGCCGATGGTGTTGATGTGGTGAAAGAGGCTGAAGCGATGCTTGAAAAATGAGCGTGCTGGTTGAATTAGCTGTATTTAATTTGTCGTCGGTGGATGTCGCAGCTCAATGCAATGTTCATCGTATTGAGTTGTGCAGCGATTATGCTGTTGGTGGAGTTTCTCCTTCACTAAACGATTTTCTCGAGGCCAGGAAGAAATTTAGCGGAAAAATATTTGTAATGATTCGCTTACGTCCCGGTAATTTTGTTTACAGTGATGATGAGTTTGATGCAATGATCAATACTATGCTCTTGTTTAAAAATGCAGGTGCTGATGGATTTGTCGCAGGATTTTTAACTGATGATGCAAAAGTTAATATATCTCAAACTCAAAATTTCGTTAATGCTTGCGCTCCTCTGCCCGTCACTTTTCATCGGGCTATTGATGAATGTAGGAATTATGCCGATGCGGTTGATGCGGTTGTTAGCTGTGGCGTGAAAAGAATTTTGTCGACAGGCACCGCACCTTCTGCTTTTCAAGGAAAACAATTGTTGAACGATATTCAACAAAAATATTCTGATCAATTAATTGTTGTTGCAGGTGGCGGTGTGCGCTCCTGTGGATTATCTGATTTTTTGTTCGATTCAACGATTTCTGAAGTTCATTCAGCAGCCATTATGCCAGGCAATGCTGATGTCGCTGATGCGGATGAAGTATCGCGCTTGAAAAGTATTTGCGATGCAATAGAAGGCTTATAATGTGGCTTTAATGGAAAGGTTAATAATTCTTCCTTCTGTCGGGCCCCAGAGATCTGTGTAAATTGGTTCTCTGTTAATTAAGGTAACTAAATCTTCTTTTCGTGATTGACGGAAATCGGTAAGGTTTTCGCAGTTTAAAATTATACTGATGTTCTTAATTTTTCGTTCAATCATTGCTGCCATGAACCAGTAATTAGGAACTTTCTCTCCGCTCGATTTATATTGATTCGCATTGTACGATGCTTCGATTCCCATTCTCCATTTCTTCTCTATTTCGTATGCCAACGTTGTTGCAAATTTATCATTCGGATTGTATGCAATGTTGAAGTCATGAGGATAGGCAATTTCTTTTGCTTCAGTATGGTTGTATCCTAAATAGAGCTCCCATTCGTCTAGTGAAAGTCTCACGTAAGTGTCGGTGCCTAAACTCTGAACTTCATGTTCGCTGTTTAGTAAGTGTTGGATGCCGAAATAGTTTTTCTCTCCTAAATATGTGCTGTTTTCAATTCCTGTATAGTAAAATGCTTGATCTATTTGAACAGAAATTTTGTTGGCTATTAATGCATGATAGCTAATGTCCATGTTTATTCCGTTCGATAACTCCGATTTTGTTCCTCTTCCTATGATAGAAATGTTTTTTAATTCATCCGGATTGGCAACAGCAAAATTGTTGGGCGTTTTATATCCTCTTCCATAGTGTAATCGTACTGATATTTTATCCGATGGCTTATAAAAAATTCCTTCCGAAGGAAGTAATAGATAGCCAAAGCGACTGTGCTTGTCAACACGAATTCCCGTTTCTATCGATAGTTTGTCGGTGATTTTGTAAATGTCTTGTATGAAAACGCCTACCGTGTTGTAATAATAGTTCGGAAAGAATATACTGTCGTTTTCGCCTTTTTTAAATTGATCGTAGTTGTAGTTTAGTCCGCTGATCAATGTGTTTTTTTCTTTCTCTAATAAGTAATTCGCTTCTGTATAGGTTAATAGTTGATTTCCGTTAAATACTGCTGCTTGCGATTCATATTTTCGTTGAAAGTGTGATGCAGCAGCTTTTACTGATATTGTTTTATTTTTTGCTGGCTTATACTCAAAATGCATATCTCCGGTGATACGCATACTGTTTTCTTTTTGTAAAAAGTGATGCGCTGTGCGTGAGTCTTCTCGTATAGCAAAAATATTTCCTGACCTTTTTTCGTCTCGGTTGAATGATAATCCTATGTCCGATTTGATGTCTTTTTTATTGTTGAAGAAAAATCGCGGATGTAGAGTGAAGTTTTTGTCTTCAGGTACTTCTGCATAGTCGTCTTTATTGATGTCTTTCGCCTTCTTTAAATTGGCCCCTGTGAAAATGGTGAATCCCCGATTGTCGAACATCTTTCCTCCAAACATATTTAAATTGTTTTCATTTAAATCGCTGTGGTTGTATGTTAAGGTGATGGTTGGTGAGTCAACTGGCTCTTTTGATATAAAATTGATTAATCCTCCAATTGCTCCGCCTCCGTATAATGTCGACGATGATCCTTTTATGATTTCGACTTGTTTTAAATCGAGTGGTGGTATAGACAATACTCCTAAGCTTCCCGAGAATCCTTCGTACATCGGAATTCCATCGCGCAGCAGTAATGTATATTTACTGTCGATGCCCTGCATTCTAATGGCATCATTTGCGTTTACGGCATTTGTTTTTTGCACGGTTATCACTGATAAATCTCCAAGTATACTGCCAATGCCACCCGGGACAATCGTGCTTTCTTCATCCATCTCTTCTTGCCCTAACACTTCTACTTTCATAGGCAAGTCTTCAATCCTTGCTTTCGTTCTAGTCGTTGTAACCGTAACTTCTCCAAGATTTTTTATATCGTCACTTAAGGGTACATTAATTGTCGTTTTACTGCTGTCTTTTAGTTGAATGATTTTACTGTTATAACCCATCATTCGTATTTCTAATTCAATAGGAAAGCTTGCAATTTCTAATGATGCCTTTCCTAAACTGTCGGTCGCCACGCCGTTTTTTGTGTCCGATATAGTTATCGTAGCTCCCGAAATTCCGAATTTCCAAAGACTGTCACTTACCGTTATGTTGATTGTGCTTTGTGCATATGCAACCTGACAAAAAAGTAGCAGTAATAGAGTAGAGGCTATCTTATTCATTTTGCATTGCTGTTTTTATTTGCTGTAGGGTGATTTTATTCTTGATACAGCATTGATGGCAAATGTACTTTTTTGTTAAAGGTATTTTGCTTTTTTATCTTGATAAAGGTCGATTATTCTGGCTGATTCGTGCTTAACTTTCACTTCTTCATCCATTATTAATCGTTCTTCTTTTTCGTCTGCAATTTAACTCTATAATTTCATTGCAGGAAAAGTTAATGTATGATTCTTCTCAAAGTAAAGTATCCGATTTCCTGAAAAAAATGATATTCGTTGGTGTTTAAAATTGCTTTATAGCAGATTGTCACAAATGGGAAATGTACTTCCCTAATATAGGTTGACCAAATTGAAGAGAAACCTCATTTCAATGAAAGCACTAGCTCAGATTTTCTTGGTGATTTTGATCTCTATTACTTATTTCCAACTTTTTTCTGAATACAGTTCTAATTGTTGAACGGTATATCCGAATCTCTATTCGAAGCGCAACGTCCGCCTTAAATTTTTGCGGAAAGAACGATAATGGATTTTGAATTTATCACCCATCAATTCATCCACCCAATCTTTTATCATGCATCTTTCATCATGTATCTTTCGTCATGTATCTTTCACTATGCATCTTTCACCATGCATCTTTAAACCTCTTATCTATTACACCCTTAATTCTCACTCAACACTTCATTCCCCGTTCGGAAGTAATAAATAAACCAAGTAACAATACCAAATAGTTTAATGGCGTCTTCTAAAAAGGTGTCCTTGGGAATGGGTAATGGCAGTACGTCAATTATAGTACTTAATCCTAAAAAGAAAAATGCTAATCCTAGTATCGCAAATTCACTCGCTAATAGTCTTTTTCTGAAGTATATAAAATACAGTAAAAAGATGTTCATATAGGTTAAGTAAACTGCATTGTCGGATATCGAGAAGTAATTCGGGAATACAAATTCGTGTAACTGGAAAAGGTCGTCTAATGTCATCATTAATGTAATGAAGGCACTGAAGAGTATAAAAAGGAAGTTTTCTTTTTCTTTGGGATTGTCTTTAATTCTATACGCAACAAAAAAGTTAATCATTGCTGCGCCCGACCAAATCATAATTCCGACGTTCGAGAAAAATCCTAAGTAGAACGGCGCATTCATCAATGCCGTAGGATCTTTTGTGAATGATTCTAAAGGGATGTCTTTAACCGTTGATGCGTAAATTCCTAATAACAGACTCAAAAGCGTAATTAACCATACTATTAGTAGTATGGGTGTTACTGTCCTGAATTGTTGTCCTATACTCCGCATTTCCGAATTATTTTTCTCCGAATAGTTGTCGCTTTTGTAAGTTGAATTCTTCGTCGGTTAAAAGTCCTTTGTCTCTTAAATTCCCAAGCTTTTCTATCATCTCTAGTTTTACATCGTTGCTTTCGGTGCTTCCGTATGCATTGCTGTTATTGCTCGTCGCTTCTTTCTTGCGCATGAATATCCAAATTAATGCAACTAGTAAAATGATGGCAACAATGATGTTAAAAATGAATAGTATCGAACTGGTATGCGATGATTGTAAATTGTCTCCCATCGACTCTTCTAAATCCGATTTTAATTTGATGTTCTCATCGGTGAGTCGCTTGAGTTCTATTTCTTGCGTTCGGATCTGATCTTCTAATTTGTTGATCTTGTCGCCAGCTTTCTGTTTCTCGTTAATCAGAACATCTACTTGATTCGTTAAACTGTCGATTAATCGCGCTCGCGAATAAAGCATCGCTCTTCCGGCATCCGCCGTTGTTGTTTGCCCCATTACCGGAATTACCGGCCCCGCTATCATCAATAGGATGATAACCGTGCAAATAATTGTATTGTTAAGAAATCTGTTCATTGCGGCAGATGTCGTATATTTTTAGGTAAATAGTGGGAATAGTTTGGCAAAGGTAAGTTACTACCTCATGCGAGTCCACTTTTTTCTTATAGATTTTAATTATTTACTAACCGCTGACAGGGCAAAAGCTATGCGTCCACCTAAGGCCGCATTGTTTTTTATCAGCGCAATATTGGCTGCCAGGCTTTCTCCTCCGCTGAGTTCCGCTATGCGCTTCAGCAAAAATGGTGTGACTAATTTTCCCTTTATCCCTTGATTGTCTGCTTCTTTCAGTGCTTCTACGATGGTCTTTTCCATTTTGTCGTGTGGCACTTCCATGGCTTTCGGCACCGGATTGGCTATTAATACTGATCCTTCCAGCGATAGGTCCCATTTGGCTTTTAATAGTCCTGCTATAGACTCCGCATCATCAAGTCTTAACGGTGATGTATATCCGCTTTCTTGTGAATAAAAGCTCGGAAAGGCGTCTTGCCCATAGGTAACTACCGGAATCCCTAATGTTTCTAGATATTCTAATGTGAGTCCTATGTCGAGTATCGATTTCACTCCCGCCGATAACACCGCTACGTTGGTATGCGCCATCTCAGTAAGGTCAGCAGAAATATCCATGCTGTTTTCCGCTCCTCTGTGCACGCCACCGATTCCTCCCGTTACAAAAATGCGTATTCCCGCCATCGACGCGATTCTCATCGTAGCAGCTACGGTCGTCGCACCCGGAATTTTCTGCGATATCACATAGGGCATGTCTCGCAGACTTACCTTCCATACTCCTTGTGTCTGCCCGAGGTAATCCAGTTGTTCGTCATTAAGTCCTACACAGCATTTTCCGTCGAGAATAGCTATTGTAGCAGGTACGGCTCCGTTCTCACGAACTATATTTTCTACTTCTCTTGCAGTAGCTACATTTTGTGGCCAAGGCATTCCGTGTGAGATGATAGTCGATTCTAAAGCAACTACCGCTCGCCCTTCTTTTAATGCCGTTGCTACTTCGGGATGTATCAGCAGATAGTCGTTCTTATGCATTGGGATAGAGACGTTGTTTTTCTTGTTCTAATAGTGCCGGTGTGAGCGAATTAATAATAGCTCCTTTTTGATGTAGTACCAAGGCAGCTAATGTGTGACCATAACTGATACAGTCTAATTGTGTTGCTCCGTTTACATGTCCGTGTACCCAACCCGCTAATGCTGCATCTCCGGCTCCCGTACTGTCAATTACATTTACTTCTGGCGCATGTAATGCAATGGGTTCATTGCCGTCGTGCATCACAGATCCGTTTTCTCCTAATCGTAACCACACTTGTTTTACTCCTCTTTCACGTAATGCTTTTATAGTTGCTTCTTCTCCCGGCTCCGGTGATACACTTTGTATCGATGATAACTCTACTTCGTTCGGAGTAATTAAAAATAATTCCGATAAATCCATCCCCGCTAATTTCGATGCTTTCGGTATCGATACCGGCTCTATTACACAGGGAATATGTTCTTTCGCACAGAAGTTTAAGAGCCACTGAATACACTCCGGTGCCATATTCGTATCGGTGATAATAAGCTTCGCCGATTTTAATATTTCTGTTTTTTGTTCAAGGATTTTGCTGTTCAAAAGCGGCTCTAGTTCGTTCACTACCGTGCCAACAAATAATTCTCCATCCGGACCTAATATCGCCGAAAATCGTCCAGTTATTCCATTCATGCGTACCGTATGCTGCATGTCAATTCCCGCATCAGTGCATTTTTTCATCAGCCATTCTCCTTCAGCATCATTGCCGATGATTGTGATCAATTGTGTATTGTGTCCGAGTAATGCTAAGTGATGTGCGATGTTGCGTACTACTCCTCCTGCACTTTTCTCGATGGTTGCAGGATTGCTGGTGCCGCGGATGGGCGCGTGAACACAATAAAAGGTTTCATCAACCAACGATCCTCCGATACACAATATGGGCTTATTCATAATAATTGTCTGGAATAAGCCCGCAAAGGTACTGCTTAGCGACTGAAGATAAAATTAATTCAGAAATGAAAATTCCCGGCTGTAGGTCAAC
>Ga0255345_1002402_pt1 | contig 24042 bp, 22 predicted proteins | sample wastewater_treat_6_FD_192415 | JGI IMG/M metagenome (GOLD analysis project Ga0255345, IMG submission 192415) | Wastewater microbial communities from Lulu Island WWTP, Vancouver, Canada - plant20 | ecosystem: Engineered > WWTP > Wastewater > Unclassified | place: Canada: Vancouver, British...
CTACAAGCTTCAAAAGCGCTTTCACCTATGCTTGTTACACTATTAGGTATAATAACGCTGGTTAGGTTTTCACATCCTGCAAAAGCTCCATCGCCTATACTTGTTACGCTATTTGGTATGGTTACACTTGTTAGTTTGCTACAGTTTTCAAAAGCGCTTTCACCTATGCTTGTTACACTATTAGGTATAATAACGCTGGTTAGGTTTTCACATCCTGCAAAAGCGCTTTTGCCTATGCGTGTCACGCTATCAGGTATGGTTACATTTATTATTGTTGAATCACCATTAAAAGCATAAGCGTTAATAACTGTATCACCTTTTAGAATAATATAATTATTTTCATTGCATTCATTTTCTCTGCAAATATAATTTGTAATTGAATCATTTTCTGAATAATCGTCTTTGTTTTTGTCTGAATATTCAACAATAGTTCCTTCAATATCATTTATCAATAATTTAGCTTGTTCAGCAGTGTATTTGCAACCACATGACTGACATTGAAAACGATCATTTTCAATTTTTAAAATATCACAACTTCCGCACAATTCACATTTGATTTTTTTCATAACTGTGCCTCCTGATTTATATAAACGCAACTATTAATCACATGTTTATCCTATATTCCAGAACCTTTCAAAGAATGCTTTGAGCTTTTCTATGACAGTTTCCTTCTTCTCCTTGCGATTACCTCCGCCAAAGCGTGACACCGCAGGAAGTATCTTGTCAATATCTGTGCCGGTTGTCTTTACAGTTCCGTCACGGAAAGCTCCCTCAATGAACTGCCTTGTTTCCTCAGATTTCAGCTTTTCTTCCTCGATAATGCTCTGGAGAGCTTTTTCACGTTCTTCGGCAACATAGCTGTGCCACTCGTCCATTACATCATCGACCTCATTAATTCCTGCGATGAAGTTCTCAATAAGGTCTTTCTTGCTTCTCAGCTCAGGGCTTGCTTCCACAGCCTTTTTAATGGTAATAAGCACTTCCTTATCCATGCAATGGCTGTCATGATATTTAGCCACAAGCATAAGAATATAGTCGATATTGATTTCTATCTGCTTTATAAGCTCGATCTCAAAGACAATATCATCGTCTATGTTCTCCAGAGTTGCTTTTATTCTACGGTTCTTCCATTCATCATGCAAGTCCTGATAACGTCCGAGATAATCTTGGAAGTCTCTTTCAGAAATAAGCTCATTGCCCTCAAACTCGTCAAAGCTTACAAGCAGATTACGCATACGCAGAATTGCACCTATCAGAGAAATAAACTCTTTCTGATTTGCTTCACCTACTATCTGCGGTTCATCTAACGGATATTTGGTGAGCAGCTTGTCTATCATATCAACATAGCCGTCAACGTGCTTACCCTTTTTATCATCATAGCCTTTATAGTAGTCCTCAAAGCTCTGTAAGGTAACTATGCCGCCAGCATCCTTGTCACCAAATAGAGCTATTGCTGCGTCTGTTCTTTTTTTCAAATTTCGGAAGCAGACAATATTTCCGAATGTCTTGATAGAATTCAGAATACGGTTTGTACGGCTGTATGCCTGTATCAGACCATGCATTTTGAGGTTTTTATCTACCCACAGGGTATTGAGTGTAGTTGCGTCAAAGCCTGTAAGGAACATATTTACTACGATGAGCATATCAAGTTCCTTATTCTTCATACGGAGAGAAACGTCTTTATAGTAGTTTTGAAACTTATCGCTTGATGTGTCGTAATTTGTATTGAACTGCTTGTTATAATCCTTTATAGCTTTTTCAAGGAAGTCCCTCGATGTTGAGTCAAGTGCAGATGTATCTTCGGGATTTTCTTCATCTATCAATCCGTCTGGATCTTCCTCATTAGCTCCATAGCTGTATATAACAGCTATTTTCAAAGCTTTTTCGGGAGTTGCTTCCATCTGCTTCATGAATTCCTCATAGTAGAGCTTCGCAGCCTGTACCGAGGAAACCGCAAATATGGAATTAAATCCGTTTATATGCTGCTTCTGCTTTATCTCTTGTACCTGAGTGCGCTTCTTATCGGCGGCAACTTCGGAGATATTCATTACTACATTGAAAGAATAAGTACGCTCATTCCTGTATGTTTTCTGATTGAAATGATTAAGGATATACTCTGTAACAAGCTTGATACGCTTCGGAGACATATATGCTCTTTCACGGTCAATATCCCACACCTTAACATCTTCAATATCTTCCTCTTTGTCCATAGTCTTGATGTAGTCTACACGGAAAGGAAGTACATTCTTATCATTGATAGCGTCAACGATAGTATATGTATGCAGCTGATCTCCGAAAGCCTGTTCAGTTGTACAGAGATTCGGATTCTTCACAGAGCCTGTATTTACTGCAAATATAGGCGTGCCTGTGAAGCCAAACAAATGATACTTCTTGAACTTCTTTACAATGGCAGCGTGCATATCACCGAACTGACTTCGGTGACATTCATCGAATATAATAACGACTCTCTTATCGTATACATCATGAGTCGGATTTTTCTTAATAAATGTGGCGAGCTTCTGAATTGTCGTGATTATGATATGACAATCAGCGTTTTCAAGCTGCCTTTTCAGTACCGTTGTTGAAGTATTGCTGTTGGCAGCTCCTTTTTCAAAACGGTCATATTCACGCATAGTCTGATAGTCGAGGTCTTTACGGTCAACGACAAACAGAACTTTATCAATATAATCAAGCTTTGAAGCCAGACGTGCTGACTTGAAAGAAGTCAACGTTTTGCCGCTTCCTGTTGTATGCCAGATGTAGCCGCCGCCTGCGACAGAGCCGTATTTCTTATAGTTATTGGCTATTTCGATACGGTTCAGTATACGCTCAGTTGCTACTATCTGATATGGGCGCATTACAAGCAGCATATTCTCCGCTGTGAATACGCAATATTTTGTCAGAATATTCAGTATAGTATGCTTCGCAAAAAATGTCTTTGTGAAGTCTACAAGGTCAGGAATGACCTTATTATTAGCGTCTGCCCAGAATGAAGTAAACTCAAAGCTGTTGCTTGTCTTTGACTTGTTACGGCTTTTCTGAGCATTCTTAACAGCATTATCACGGGTAGTATTGGAGTAATACTTAGTATTCGTACCGTTTGAGATAACGAATATCTGCACATATTCATATAAACCGCTACCAGACCAGAAGCTGTCACGCTGATAACGGTTTATCTGATTGAACGCTTCACGGATAGGCACACCACGCCTTTTAAGCTCGATATGCACAAGAGGAAAACCGTTTACAAGCACAGTAACGTCATAGCGGTTCTTCCTTGAGCCTGTATCGACAGCATACTGATTAATGACCTGTAAATAGTTATTATGTATATTCTTCTTGTCAATGAGAGTAATATTCTTGCTTGTACCGTCATCACGTTTCAAGGTCTTTACATGGTCTTCCTGTATAGTCCTTGTTTTCTCGACTATGCCTTCATTGGCATTAGCGATATAGTCAGAAAAGAAGCGTTTCCACTCGCTATCGGAAAAAGAATAATTATTGAGCTTCTCAAGCTGCGTCCTGAGATTGGCAATGAGATCAGCTTCCTTGTGAATGGTCAGATACTCATAGCCAAGCTCACCCAAACGGCGTATGAACTCTTTTTCAAGGTCTGCTTCGCTCTGATAATTGTCGGCAGTGCGAGGTTCAGGTATATACTCAGTAACAACGGTATTCTCATTCGTTGCCGCGACTATATTGAAATAAGTCATTTCTTCACCGCTTTCTTTTCTTCTTTAAGAAGTTCCTTTCTCTTTCTAACAGCTATATTCCTTAAATCAAGAGCCAACTTACGGTAGGATATATGTTTCCCATATTTTTTATTAAGTTCAGCTTCTTCTTTTTCATCAAGTAATAGTAAATCTTTATTATACACTTCTTTGACTCTATGTTCAAATTCATCATTTACATCACTTGTCTTCTTAACATTAAACCATTCACTACTCTTTATAGAAGGTAATTCTAATAAAGAAAGGGCTTCTTCATAACTCTTTAGTCTTTGATTTCGTTTTTCATTCTCGATATTCAAATCGAACATTTCTTTGTTTTCTTTTTTTATAGATTTCCTATTGTATACATTCATGATAATAGTAGAGATTAAACTTGCAATAGAAATTGAAATTGGTACCCATACACTCCAATCAATTTTAAGCATAATCGCAGCTAAATAAAAATTCATAGTATTTTACTTCTCCTCAAAGGACAACAGCTTGTCCCGATAATATTCATACTGTTTACGTCTTGCTTCTATCTCCGCAGGCAAGCCCTCGGAAATATCATTGCATAGCTTGTCAAAGCGATCAAGGATTGATACTATTCGTTCTTGTTCTTCGATTGGCGGAATTGGCACTCTAATCTTCGAAAGTTTATCTCCTGTTGTTGTGGCTCTTGTGGTAAAAGCAGCATATTTTACTATCTGCTTTCTTACCTCGTATGTAGAAAAATAATAAGCGCAGAACTTGGGCAGCAATAAATCCGTTGTTGGTCTTGCTCTTAAAACAAATCCGCTAAATACACAATCGGGTACATCTTCAATAAGAGTACTTGACATACCGATTTCTTCTTTTGTTTCTGATGTTCTTGTAAAGAATACATCGCCCTTTCTTGCACTATATCTTTCTATTTCATCAGGATTTACGTCAACAAGTCCAGTAAAAGAGCCTTTTGCAAGCCACCTATTTTTAAAAACATCTGTAAAATTGATTATTGGTTTTCCTTTGCCGAAGGCTTCTTTTTCCTTATTTAGACCGTTTTTAACGACAAATAGTTCTCCAAAGCTTTTCCATTGATATTTACTATTATCAAATGTAAGTAAATAGTTCCTATAATAATCATACTGCTTTTTGCGAGCTGCAAGCTCCGCTGTAAGCATATTATTATATTCTTTGAATTTACTTAAAACATTGATAATCTCTTTTTGTATTTCAATTGGCGGCAATGGGATAATTATCCAATTCCATCTACTAAAATCAAAACGGAAGCGAGCACCCTCTTCTTTGAAAGCATTAATTTTACCAATAATAAACTGTGTTTTAATAAGCAATTCCATATATTGAGGAAGAATTATATCTTCATTAACACTAAAAACTACATACATTGGGCTTACTAAGCCAGTTATAGAAGTGTTATTAAGAGCAATTGAACCAATATTAAGTCTTGATGGGTTATATGCAAATGAATTAGGCTTAACGATTGTATAGTTTGACGTATCTTCGCTGTGAACTGTATTTTCTCTATATTCTTCGGCTTTAACAAGTCCAAGTGTATTACTTACTACAAAAACCTGATTGATAGAAGTATTATTTTTCCTTTTTTCTGTTACCTTACTTATAAGACTTCCTATCGAAACAGATTCCACGCCATTAGGACATAGTTCTTTTATAAGTTGTTCGAGTTTAGTCATGATTGAACCTCATCTTTAAAATCTCCTAAATATACTTTTGCTAAATTCACATCATTAATCAATTCTGGATTTTTGCCACCGATTGTTTTTACAGAAAATCCTTTAAATCGAAGTTTCCTTATACCTGACGTATATAGTGCAATATTATATTCAGAACACACTATCCCAGGTGTTTCCATAGGAATAAAACATGAACTATATCTAATTCCCTCTGGATATTGTTTTTCTATTATTTTACAAAGCATATTCGTTAAATCATAATGCCTGTCTCTTTGATTTAATAATGCAAATTTATATGGCAACTTTATTTCCTCTTTAGGATCAAGAACTGTGTTCTTCAATGATACAAAATCATCGAGTGTAATAGAACCAAATTTCTGTTCTAAATAATTGAATAGTTCTTTATTTTTCGCACATCTTGAGAGGGCTATCAAAAAAGCATTAAGCACCGTTGCTGCTATGTTATGCAAATTATTATTCTGAACGTATGAAAGAAAACCTCCAACTGTAATATCTTCATTACATTCATATTCGCCAAGTGCGTATTTCTGCGGATAACGCTTATGCGTTTCTAATACGCAAACCATTTCTGAACTTCCAAGATATAAAACTTCTTTACCTTCGGGATTAATTCTACCTTGACTTTTAAAAGGCGAAGGTTTCCACTGATCTGGATTTGAAAAATCAGTTTTATCATTATAGTCACGAATTCTAAATAATTTTGTGCCTTTCTTAATTACACTTGAACCGAAATCAAAAGAAACCCCAATCTCATCAAGGAAAACATAATTTGCAATCAATTCAAAAAGATTGCCGACTTTCCATAGCAAATTATACTTTTCCTTTTCAATTTCTTCTTGATTGCCTGTATCTAAAACTTTTTTAAATATAAGTAAGGCATCTTTGAAATCATTTTCTTTTTCCATTAAGCATCTATCTCCATGATAATACGATCAATCTCAGCTCTGAGCACGTCCTCACGTTTAACTATCTCAGATATTTCTGCGTTGAGAACAGCAATATCAATGACCTCTCTTGTGTCCTCTTGCTCAACATAAGTCGAAACAGACAGGTTATAGTCATTCTCAGCTATCTCATCATTAGGTACAAGGCGGCAGAAGTATTCGCTGTCTGTACGCTCTGCAAATGCTGCTACTATCTTAGCTATATTGTCCTCAGTGAGCTTGTTATTGTTCGTGATCTTGATACATTCCTTAGAAGCATCTATGAAAAGTGTGCTGTTCTGAGACTTGTTCTTTTTCAGAACCATGATACAGGTAGCAATGGAAGTACCGTAGAAAAGGTTATCAGGCAGCTGAATAATGCAGTCTATGAAGTTGTTGTCTATCAGGTATTTGCGTATCTTCTGTTCAGCTCCACCACGATACATGACACCCGGAAAACAAACAATAGCAGCTGCGCCGTTATTTGCAAGCCATGCAAGTGAGTGCATGATAAATGCAAGGTCTGCCTTTGACTTCGGTGCAAGCACTCCTGCAGGAGAGAAACGAGGATCATTTATAAGTAATGGATTCTCATCGCCCGCCCATTTTATACTATATGGAGGATTGCTTACAATAACCTCAAAAGGCTCATCGTCCCAATGCTGCGGCGAAATAAGAGTATCTTCGTGAGCTATGTCGAACTTGTCGTAGTCAATATCATGTAAGAACATATTGATACGGCAGAGGTTGTATGTAGTGATGTTAATTTCCTGTCCGAAGAAGCCCTGACGCACTTTGTCCTTACCGAGTACCTTTGCAGCTTTAAGCAGCAGCGAACCCGAACCACAGGCAGGATCTATTGCCGTTGCTATTTTGATACAATTTAACGCATACACGAAAAATGCACCCAACGGGTGCAAATGTAGCCGTTGGGTGCATAAGGGCAAAAAAGAACGGCACTACGCCAGTTTTAGCGCAGTGCCGTTATATTTTTATTATTCATCGGAATCATCATCTTCTTTTTGTTCCGGATGAACATACGTCTCCCTAATCCATGTCTCTTGCAATTCTAATTCTCCATCGTCATTTTTCTTCCAACGGTGGCCAAGATATCCTCTGCGCGGACCGGGGCTTTTAGGCGTTCCACCAATGCCATCTGATATGTCAGAATTTTGTTCTTCCTCCATTATATCGTCAATGGCTTCATCAGAATCAGAAAGCGGATTGAATGGTGGCTTATCATCGTCATTATCGAATCCGTGTCCGTTTGATTCAGAACCACTTTTTCTTATTTGTTCTTCTGCTGCAATTCCAATAAGAGTTAATAGCCCAATGCCGATTTCTTTTCTGTACTTTATTGCACCTTTTCCTAATTTCTTAGCCCCTCTTCCCATAGCACCTAATATGCTCTTAAATCGCTTAACAGCATTGGATTCTTTTTTGTGGCCTTTGTCCCGGTAGCAGCCGCTTCAGGTGGAGTTGCTTTTTTCGCTGTCGTTGATTGTTTTTGCGGCGAACTGTCAGACTTGGTCTTTTCAGTTTTTGGCTCTGGCGTTCTTTTCTCTTCCGCCGGCTTGTTCTGTGGCTCCTCCGAGGGAGATTCAATCGGTATTAGAGCTTCTTCGGGGTGAAAATTAATGTAGTCATCGGGAGGGAATTTGCTATAATCATACACATCGAAATCATAAAATATCTTTGTGTCTGGATCATAATACCAGTTCGTTACAGTTTGCCAATTTCTTTTATGTGCTTCAAAATGTTCCTCTAGCGATAGGAGTTGAATATTATCTGCATCACCTTGATTATCAGGGAAACCGCTGACGCTTTTCATATGCTGACCAATAAAGGCTTTTCCATCGGCATCATATACCTTGCCTTTAGTGATGAGCTGTTCTCGTTGCTCTGGTGTCCAATTTCGTGAGCCTTTTCCAGCAAGAACAAGTTCCCGCTCGCGCGCCCATGCTTTTCTGATTGCTCTGTTACAAGCAGCATTATCTCTTGCCATAGGATCACTCTCCCATGCCGAGATAGTCATAGAGACCATTTAAGAATGCAAAGAAGTCATCGTATACTTCCTCTTCTTCAATTTTACCTTCCTCTTTATTATAAATTGAAATGGTTTCTGCATCCTTTTTTATCAATACAGGATCACCATTCGGCGTTCCGCCAATCACAACGTAACTGTCATCAGGTCTGGTCTGATTGTTAACATCAATAAGGGGCTTATGTGCAACACCATAAAACTGAACACTTGCGGGTAAAAAACATTCACCACCGTCAGAAAATAGCAACCACTCTCTGAATTTAGAAGGGAAAGAAAGATTGTTATTCTTTTCGAAGTCAGAGATTTGCTCTTCAGTAGCTGCCTCGAAAAAGTCCATTTCACTCTCAGTTTGCTGGCCTTGATTTTTGAGCGTTTCAATGATAGCTTTCAACTCTTCTGAAACCATACATATCACTCCTGTTCAAGTAGTAAACGACAAGTTAACCTAATAACGAACGAAGTTGCTCTGTTAGCAACTCTTTCCGTTTATCATAAAAAGAGCCGAAACTACCTATTTCCAAAGATACTCCATCTGGAATAAGAGCTTGTCTTAGAAATACTGCTTTTTGCTCGTCGTTCATGTCATTATAGTATTCAATCAAAGGCATATCATTTTTACTGCCATTGCTCCTGCCTTCCAAAAGCTGTAAATTCGGCAGGCGGTTTCTATTCCCTCTCCAGATTTTCCAATCTTCCATAGTGACACCAGCAGGCTTACTCATATCAAAACGGTCACTTGGATGAAGATGATCCTGTTCATATTTAAAGTTTTTATTTACCCATTCAAGGCTGAGATAATACAATGCTTCTCCTGCAACTCTGCTGCCCTTTTCAGAATTGATGATATCTTCTATTTTACCATCGGTTACACGCAAATCAGTAATCTGATCAAGCATATCAATTGTAATCTCGTAGTCATAGCTGTTTATATAGCTCTTCATTTGCTGTAGCTTGCTCGTTGTTCCTGACTGGAAGTATGTAAATAATATCGCCCTCATCAAGTATGCGCGGATATCTTCACAGTTATTATTGTAATCTGGGTTGTAGTATATGAAATATAGAATAGGCAGCAATACATTCCAACTACCAGAAAATCTGCTTACTTCGATTTTCATGCTCTTTAATACAGCTTCAAGAGCCTTCAATGCTTTTTCAAAGTCACTCCAATTGTTTTTTAGATCATTTGCTATTTGTTTGTTGATATTGGATTTTACAACATCACCATAGAGCATAAGAGCAGAACGAACAATGAAATCCGATCCAAAATCTTTATAAGAATCAACAAGAAGCTTTCCAAATTCAGATTTAGCACTCGGCCAGTATGCTTCAAGAATAGACATTGTAATCTCAGCCTTCTTCAGAGCCTTTCCGCCGCTGTTGAATCTTACAAACATTTCAAGTGCATCGTCCTGCTTCATATCTTGAATTTCAGTAAATCTTATGAGCTTTTCAACACATATTTTTTCGTAGAGCTTCTTCAGGATATTTCTGGCATACTCTTTACTATCAGATGGAACATTGGCAATAGCATCTTCAATAGCCTGCTCTCTTGTTTCATCAGATTGAAATCTGTCCTGAAGGATATTCCTAATTTCAAATTGGGTGGGACTGAGCCTTCCGACTTTTTCGCTGAATTTGATATCAAATTTCTTACTGTTATATTCTTCTTCGTCAACCGACAGTTTATGCTTATTAAGCTCTATAAGTAATTTTGTGAGAGTGCCGCCTTTGGTGTTTTTGCGAGCGTGTTTCTGCCGAATATACGCTGTGCCGAAAAGCGAGAGATAAAGCGATGTCAGACGCTGCTGACCATCAAGGATGGCGGTATCAGTGATACTTGTGTTTATGCTTGAAAGCTCATAATTGGGACTATCAGACTGTTTGCGGCTGTCAAAAGTAACTTCGGAAAGAAAATCACAAAAGTAGGTATCCGAAGATACATTGTTTTCATCTACGTGCCAAAACAAAAATGTAGCTATAGGGTAGTCAAGAAGAATGGAATCCCATAGTTTTTCTATCTGTTCCATGCTCCAGACATACTGTCTCTGAAATGCAGGCATGACATATTTCCCGGCTTTAATGTTTTTCATAGCCTCGATTATTGTAATGCTGCTGTCATTAAGAACGCTCATCAATATCCCCCCATGTAAATAAAAAAGCTATAGAACGACATAGTGACATATACTTTCTTCTATTATACATGATATGCTACCATTTTTCAAGCCCTATTGCACAAAAAACGACAAAAAGGCACTCCACATCGGCGGAGTGCCTTTCTGCTTCTATACCTCAAATCGTTGTCCCGTCCCTGAACGTGACCGTTCTGCTGCCGTCCTCATAGACTGTGATGTAGTCTACCAATGCGCCCCAAAGCGCACCGTCAAACTCAGTGATCGTGCCTTTCAGGGCTTCAAGTGTTTCCTGAAAATGCCGCAGGTTCTGCCCACGGATTTCTCGCTCGGTGATCTGCTCGGACAGCTCATTATACTTCTTCTTAGCTTCCTCAAAGCGGGTTGCCAGTTCATCGTTCCGCCGCCGATACTCGTTCTGGTCGAGGGCGACACGGGCGTTCTCCACCATTGCCGCCTGCACCATATCGGCGACCAGAGTCATTTCATCAGCATACTTCGTGCGCTCCGTTTCCAGCTCAGATGTGTCGCTGACGACCTTGCAGATCAGCTTGACATTGGCGATCAGTTCATCACGCCGTTTCAGAAGTCGGTTCACGGCATTCAGGAACAGCACCTTGATCTCATCCTCGGTGATATGCGGTGTGGTGCAGCGTTTCTTGCCGTACTTGTGATTGCAGCGGTAAATGACTTTCCGGTACTTATCCGTGGAATGCCATACCTTTGCGCCATACCAGCTTCCGCACTCAGCGCACTTCACCTTGCTGGAGAAGATGCTCACTCCGCTGTAACGGGAAGTGCCTGTGTTCCTGCGCTCCATTTCCTGCTGCACCAGATCGAAGACGGCAGGATCAATAATAGCCTCGTGGTCGTCCTCGATGTAGTATTGCGGGATTTCGCCGCAGTTCTTCTTTGTTTTCTTCGTCAGAAAATCGACCGTGAACTCCTTCTGCAACAGCGCATCACCCTTGTACTTCTCGTTTGTCAGGATGCGCCGGACGGTAGTGGCGTTCCATTTATCCTTCCCGCTAGGTGTCTTGATGCACCTCTCCGTCAGGGTGAGCGCAATGGTATGCGGTGTCATGCCCTCAAGGAACAGCCCGTAGATGAGCCGCACAGTTTCCGCCTGTTCCGGATTGATGACCATTTTGCCGTCTGCTCCTTTGTCGTAACCGAGGAAGCGGCTGTACGCAAGGCTGACCTTGCCGTCAGCAAAGCGTTTCCGCTGCCCCCATGTGACGTTCTCCGAAATGGAGCGTGCTTCTTCCTGAGAAAGGCTCGACATTATGGTAAGCAGCAGTTCGCCCTTGCCGTCAAACGTCCAGATGTTTTCCTTCTCGAAATAGCACTCCACGTTGTGTTCTTTCAGGCTGCGGATGGTTGTCAGGCTGTCAACCGTGTTTCGGGCAAAGCGGCTGACGCTCTTTGTAATGATGAGGTCTATCTTTCCCGCCAGTGCATCGGCGACCATAGCCTGAAAGCCCTCTCTGCGCTTTGTCGAGCATCCGGAGATACCCTCATCCGTGTACACCTTGACGAACTCCCAGTCCTCACGACCGTTGATGTAGTCGGTATAATAGCTGATCTGTGCAGCGTAAGATGTGAGCTGTTCCTCGTTGTCAGTCGATACACGGGCGTATGCCGCAACCTTCCGCTTGACCGGAGCATCAATCGGTGCTGAGGTATAGCGGCTGATAGATGCGGGGATTTTAGTGATTCTTGGCAAGTTTCTCCCTCCTTCGCATTTCCTTTGCACGGACGCTCATATCCGCCCGTCGTTCTGGTGTCCAGCTTTCGCTGACCTTCTGCGCCATGACCTCACGTTGGTGCGCCGTCCATTTTCGCCCCGGTTTTGGTGGCGTTACCCACTGCCGTTCCTCGGTGCGCCCATCGTAATAGACATACCGCAGCGTATCATCGGCATCGACTTCTATGCGGCTGATCTGTTCCAGAAAAACGTTATCGTCAAATGAAGGAAGTTCCAGCACCTCGGCGGTGACTGTTTTCAGAACATCCTCCCGCAGGCTCAGACATCCATTTGCGCCTGCACATCTCCAATGATGCACATCTTTCCGTGTACCCCTGCGGTAATTCAGACCGCAGCGCAGGCATTTGATTTTCTTGGTAAAGCAAGTAGAATCTGGGCGATTCGGAGCTGCGCTGTCTCTGCGCCGTTTTGCTGTTTCCGCCCGCCTTTCCGGTGTCCAGCAGTCCTGATGCCCGGTGTTCCTGCACTCGACTGTGGTGACCGTACCGTCCGTGAGGTGGAATTCCAGCGTTTCCCGTGCGGGAACGAGTACGGTATCCACCCGTGCGAGGAAAGCATCATCATCAAACTCCGGTAGCCCCAGTACCTTTGCGCAGGTTTCCCGCAGGTGCTTATGATTGATGCTGCCGCCGACCGGACAGCGACCGCCCTTCTTTTTCATATTGCCGCATGACCAGAATTCCTGAAAGTTGCCACGGTCAGTGCGTGTGTTGTGCATATAGCTAAGACCGCAGAACGGGCATTTGATTTTTCCTGTAAAACAAGATGTGTTAAGCGACTTATTTGCCAAAGCCCCTAACTCCCGCCGCCGCTGCATTTCTGCCTGCACATAGCGGAAGGTCTCCATGTCGATGATTGCCTCATGTGTTTCTTCCACGAAGTACTGTGGCAGCTCACCCTTGTTCTTCTTGCGCTTCTTGGTGATAGGATTGGAAATGTACTCCTTTTGCAGCAGAAGATTTCCCGTGTAGGTGATGTTGGTCAGAATGCATTTTATATTGGAATCCTGCCATTTGCATCCGTTCTTGGTCGTGATGCCCTCACCGTTCAGTTCACGTTCCGTTTCCAGCCGTGATTTCCCGTCAAGGAAATTCTGGAAGATGCGCCTTACAATAGCGGCTTCCTCTGGAACGATGATTAGCTGATCGCCAACCCACTCATATCCTAACACGGGATTTTTGCAGCACATTTCTCCGTTTTCAAACCGCTTACGGATGCCCCACTTCACATTATCAGAAATGCTGTAGCTTTCCTCTTGCGCAAAGCTGGCAAGAATGGTAAGCATCAGTTCACCGTCACCGGAAAGGGAGTTGATGTTCTCTTTCTCGAAGCGCACCTCGATGCCGAGATCTTTCAGATGGCGTACAGTCTCCAACAGGTCAACCGTATTGCGGGCAAACCTTGATATGCTTTTGCAGAGGATAATGTCTATCGCTCCTGCATCGCAGTCTGCCAGCATCCGCTGGAACTCCTGCCGCTTGCCGGTTTCCGTGCCGGAAACGAAACTGTCAGCGTACACCCCAGCATATTCCCACTCAGGATTCTTCTGAATGAGGTCGCTGTAGTAGCTGATCTGCGCCGCAAGGGAATGTGCCAGACGGTCAGATTCCATTGACACACGAGCGTAGGCAGCGACTCGTTTTCGCTTGGGCAATATGGGCTCTGTAGGCTCTATTTTCGTGATTCTACGCATAAATAGCCCTCCTTTCAGTATCCCATATTACCTCTGTTCCGGCTGTAAGTCAACGAATAATGTGCCGATTTTAGGTTGGTATTTCTCAATGAACATTGTATCAATCTGACGATATTCATCCTCCGAAATCAGCCCGTCACGGAGCATCTTCCGTGCGATGCTCATGGTCGCCTGATACATCATTTCACTCTGAAAGTCCATGCCGTTCACCTCCGAATCGGGACTGCAAATAGCACTGACGGCTGCAATACTTCCTATGATCGTTGCCGTATGCCTGAAAAGGTTCTCCGCAACAGGCGCAGGTGAAATCATAAATAGCTCTGCGGTTCACATCATCCTTATGCGCATACCACCACTTCATCCTGCATTTGTCAGAGCAGAACTTCTTTTGCCGGGTGCGCGGCGGCTGTATAATAGGAGTGCCGCAGCAATAGCAAAGACGGCTATCCTTATTTCGGGTGCAGAATGATTTGACCGTGTTTACGGATAGTTCAAGCGCAGCGGCAATCTTACCAAATGACTGTCCCTCGGAGCGCAGACGGATAATATCTGCCTTTTGTACATCTGTCATATCAACACCTCCTACTTCTCATTGGAAAGCAGGAGCGTGTTTTGACGAAGACAAGTGGGACAAAAATTTCCTTACGCGCGTATATGTGCGTATGCGCGCTCTATTATTATATAAATATTCCTTTTATTTGTACTATATAGATATAGTTGTATAACTTGTCTTAGGGTGGTGTGATTCTTACGGTCTGGGCGGCATTTTTCACCGAGACAACTGGTATGAAACAACTGCATTGTTCCAATGTTTCAAAGACTTGTTTCAACAAAAAAAGGGCTGCCGGAGAAAAAATCCCCGACAGCCCATATCTCATGCCTTATTCAGTTTTCCGCTGTATTTCTTCCCGTCCACAGTGACCTCAACCGTGATGCCTTCATCGGCAGCAGGCGCAGGCGGATTCGGCAGGACTTCCTCCTTGCCGTAGCCGTTCAGCCCCTTCGCCCTGATGATCGTGGGAAAGTCCTTGTAGCCGATGTCCAGATCGACATTGCCGCTGATGCCTGCAACCTTGCCCTTCTCGGAATGCTGCCAGATGCCGTATGCACCGCCGTAGTTGGTCTGGTCGCACCAGTGCGCCAGCCAGATTGTATACCACGATTTGATGTCATCAGCGGTGTGCGTCATGAGCGAGGATGCAGAACCGTAGAGACCGACGAAGTATCCCGCTGCCTCCACTCTTTCAAGGAACGCCCGCATAATGGCAGACACCTTTTCCTTGCCGAGGTCAAACTGCTTTTTCTCCTCAAGGTCAAAATAGACCGGGAACTCAAACTGCTTTCCCTTGATGACGGACAGGAATACATCCGCCTCCTGCCTTGCCTCGTCCTCGTCCATAGCGTAGGAATACCAGTACGCACCGACCGGAATGCCAGCCGCCTTTGCGCCTGCGTAGTTGTCCTCGAAACGCTCGTCTTTCTGCTTTGCTAGCTTGCCGAAACCAGCACGGAGAATGGCAAAGCTGATGCCGTCAGCCCTGACCTTCTGCCAGTCAATTGCACCGTTGTGCGCACTCACGTCAATGCCCTTCATATCCTCGCCTCCGAAATATTCATAGAAATTATCGGTCACGCTGCTGTTGCCCTGCACCTCGTCGCCGTACCACTTTTTGCCGGAGCGCACGTCAACGTGTGTATAAATGTAGGCAGGCGTGATGTTGGCGATACCGCCGAAGCCGATGTCCTGTGCCTTGCAACAGACGGTCTTGCTGCTAATGGGCTGTCCGTCCTGCCCATAGCAGCAGATGTCCGCTGCCTTGCCGAGTGTATGCTGTCCCGTGCCGCTGCCCTTGACTGCCTTATCATGAGCAGCACAACGGAAACCGGATGTCACGATGATCTTGGAGCAATTGAGGGCTGCATAGAGCGTCTCCAGCTTGGTGATGAGATCATCGTCGATCTGAAAATCATGTTCCTTGCCACATTTGCAGCGGAACTCCTGCGCATTAAAGTGCGGAGAAAGCTGCGTGTTATCGGTATAGCCGTAGGTCTTAATCATCGTTATCATCCTTTCTCCCTGCCTGTTTTTGCAGGACTTCAATGGCATTTTTCAGTGCGGGCGGATACGGAATGCCCATGAGCGATGTGTTTTCCACGATGGAAAGCAGCTCGTTTACGCAGAATGCAATGCACACCGCATCACGCACATAATTCGTATTGAGCAGAATATCCAGACGCACCGCCACAATAATGAGCATGAGAATGCTGCCTTTCTTCGCAAGCCCGTACCAGCCCGCCTTGCTGTTGAGCTTGCCGGACTTGCTGTGCTTGGACTTGCCCATAGCTCCGGTAATCATTCCGGTTGCAAAGTCAATGCCCATGAAGATGATGAGCGTCACCAGCGCAGAATCCCAGCCCCCGAACAGGGCTGCAATTCCGCCGCCGATTGCGCCGATCACCGTACAAATGCTTCCTTTCATGTCGTCACCTCCAGTACCTTAACAGCCCGAATCATCGGGTGTGTGTTGTCCGTCACCGCTTTCCAAGCGAGATAATAGTCGTCAGCAGATACACTGCCGCAGTCGTGCAGCACGGTGATGAAGTTGCCCACAGAGCCGAGCCAGCCGAACGGAATGGAAATTGCCTCGCCGCCGCTGAGCTTTTCGTGAATGTATCTTGCCGTTTCCGCTGGCGACATCTGCTGACTGCTCTTGCGCACCAGCCACATTTCACCTGCATCGGTCGAGCCAGACTTGTAGGTAAGCAGAATCCTGCTTGCAGGTGTGATGCGTACCGGAGTGATACACATCGTATAAATGACAGCACCCCAGTTAAAGTCCGGCTGATTGTAGTAAAGCGAGTAGTCATTCTCCGCACAGCAGAAATGTGGATACACATCCGCAAAGCCCGCAATGCTGCGGTAGCCGTCAATATAAAAAGTGTAGATGCTCTCACCATATGTAGTAAGAGCATCATTGCCGTTGCGGAACAGCGCCACCTCCGGTTTGCCGGACGGGATCTGCAGCACCTTTGGCACAAGGGTATTCAGCTTTTCGGACTCCGATGCCTGCACACCCATTGTTACAAGGTTCCGGGCAAGCTGATCGCGCTGCGCATCCAGCGCCGTCAGATAATTTGCAATGCTCATGTCGTCACCTCCACAATAGTCGCAAGTGCCGTCTCTACTCCGGACAGCTCAGTCTCCACGGCAGAAAGCCGGGGAAGAATATCCGAAATGGATGTGCGGCAGCCCTGCATATCATAGAGGATCTCCGTCTTGAAGCGCTCGAACACGCCCTCATTTACACCGACACGCTCATTGAGGTTCATTGCTGCGGAGTATGCCTCTTCCCAGCGGGAAACGTGAGAATCCGTGATGCCGTTCAGAGTTGCGAGGTTGTGATGTGAATGTGCCTGTCGCGCCACACTTTCGATACCGTCAAGCATTTCCTGCGTAATACTATCCAGAATGGATTTATTTGCATGAGAATGCGCCTGCGCAGAAACCTCACTCAGCCCTGTGGATAGGCTGTGCAGTGCGTTGCTGGTCGATGCGCGGAAAGCCGCTTCATCCTGCAAATACTGCTCGGTAATGGTGTCAAGAACTTCCTTGTTGTTATGTGTATGCCGCTGCGCATTCAGTGTCAGAAGCTCCTCGTTGATGGTCTGAATCTCATACTGTGTCCTGTCCTCAAACTGCTGCAAGTCGGAAAGCTCCTGCATCAACTTCGGAGTCATGCGGTCGAGCGTTGCCTTGTTTGCATGAGAATGAAAATCTCCGGTCGCCGCCTCGATCTCGCGCTCGACAATGATTGTGACCTCTGAGGTTTTCGGGTATTCCGACATATCCGGTGTTTCACCCGGCTCTCCCTTGAGCGATGCCAGCCACTCGGTTTCCGTACCGACATATCCATGCTCCACAGCAATTTCATAGGCAGACTTACCGTCAGCGCCGTGTCCCGCTTCCTCGATCTTCTTCAGAAGCTGCGCATACAGATCCGGCGTCGGCGGAATGGGCGGCTCGTCGTCGCCCACAAAGCCGGAAGGACGGATATTCAGCGTAACCGGCACAGTCGTTGCACGAACAGTCGTGTCGCTTTCGGTGTCGTAGCCGAACACCGACATTTTTGCAGCGCCGACATGAAGCTCCACAGGCAGATACAGCGATGTGCCATCAGTGCCGAGGACGATATTATAGGTCTCATCGCACTGGCTGAACTGCACGACCTTATGAAAGCGCCGCCAGTCTCCGTCAAAGGTAAACTTGAACTGCACATACTGGATCTGATGATCCGCCAGCACCTCACGCTCCATGATCTCAATGCTCTGGTTCTTTACAAGGAATTTCCACATTAATCACGCACCTCCGTCCATACTCTGTTTTCACGGTCATATTCCATGTATCCGTCAAGGCAAATTACCTTGTCAAGTCCGTGCGGATCGCCCTGACCGCTGTTGTTATCCCAATTACCGTCCTTCGTAACCGTAGCCCAATCCGCAAGGCTGCCCTCATAAACAAGCTCATGCAGAGGCGTGTAGTTTATCATGTGAGAGCCGATTTTCTTAACATTGTAGCTTAGTATAAGGTTCTGTAAAGGTGTCCCTACAAAGCAGAAACTGGGAATTTCCTCGCATTCCACACGAGCAGAAGTCAGTGTATGCGAATCCATGAACAGGTAATTTCCGAGCGTTGTCAGCGTTTCCGGGAGTGTCACAGATGTAAGTGCTTCGCAGGCAAATGCCTTTTCTCCGATGGTTGTAACGGTGGCGGGGAGGTTCAGCACAGTGAGACCACCCTGATCGTACATGAAAAACGCACGCTCTCCGATCTCAGTAAGGCTGGTCGGGAAACTTGCCAATGCCATGCTCTTGCAGCGTTCAAACAAACTGTTTCCGATTTTTGTGATACCGTCAGAGACAACAAGACTTCTGATATTTTCATTCTCCCAGAAAGGCGAACGTCCGATCTCGTAATCATAGGTCTCCCCTGTTCCATGCAGCAGGAGCTTTCCGTTTTCATAGAGAACATAGTGGATATTCTCGCCACAGGTGCCGATCTCAACAATACCGCCGATGATATCATCGACTTCCGTCTGGAGAGTATCGACCTTATTGGTCAGTTCCGCAATGGTCTCGTTGTTCTCCTGAACCTCTGCGACAAGCTGCGCCATCTGCGTCATCAGCTCCGTCACCTTGCACTTGCCGAGGATACACTGGCAGTAACCGCAGACGTTCTTATCCTCGCGGTAGTCGTACCAGTCTCGCTCAGTAAGCTCTGTTGCTCCCGGATTCAGGCGTACTGCATACATAAGCAGACGAGTTTTATTTTCGTCACTTGGCAGCGACGGAAGCGAAGGATTCTCCGCAGGCGTTCCAGGCGTGATTTCGAGAGATACACTGCGGACGGATTCTCCCACATCAAGGAGAATAGCAATCGCCACATAGCGAGGAAGCGATTCATCCTGATAGCTTGTCAGGTCGATGCTGTAGCGGGCATCGTTGATGAAATAGTGTCCGTCAATCCATGCCTTGCCGGTACCGAGTGTGACTTTCAAACCGGAAGAAGCCGCAGTCAGCTTAAACATCTGACCGTAAGTATCGAGAATACCATTACAGATAATAGACGAAAGATACGATGTGAAATCCTCCGCCGTATAGGTGCGGTCAAGCCCCTTTGAATTGAAAAATCCGCTGTAAAAAGCCATATATCACGCCTCCTTGAAAGTTGGTGTCAGGCTTCTGCCGTTTTGGTCGAAGCCCTCAATCATACCGACGAGCTGTATCTGCGGCTGCATCATACCGAAGCGCCGGTGCTGCACCGTCACATAGTCACCGACGAAATAATCGCGGTTGTATACATACTGTGTGTTGTGCGCTGCAATATCCGACTCCGATGCCGTTTTCGGCAGCACCAGCCGTTCCGAGCCTCTTGTTTTCAGCAGTTCGATATACTTCTCCTCCGGAATCGTGATCGTTTCTCCCTCGACCTGCTCTGTCTCGGAAATATCGTCCGCATCCACATACACTTCATAGCGGTCAAGATAGGTCGGCTCATCGCCGTCACAATATGTGGTGCGCTTGCGTTCATCACCCTTGCCCTGACCGAAGATATATGCGAAATTCTTCTGGACGCTGCTGTCCTCCGCATAGCTGAACGAGAGCAGATTGCTGTATGCGTCGGAGAAGATAATATGCGGATTATCCTCCTGCATGATGCTGCGGTCAGCGCCTTCGGATAGGTCGAACACCATGCGGTACTGCTCCCCGGAGGATTTCACCAGCCGGATATTCGCCGTGCCGCCCAGCTTCTCGCAGATCGTATACACCCACTGCATCAGGTTTGTGTAAGATATTTGCAGCGTTGCGGTCTGCTCCCAGCAGGTGCCGGTGACCGTTCCGAGGAAAAGCCCCGGAATCCTGCGATTGTCCGTGAGCAGCGCATTCTGCGTCACGACCTCCCGGACGATTTCGCTGTATGCCTTTGCCGCTGTCACGTTGTAGGTCGGGTGAATGATGCGCCGTTCCAGCAGGCACATCAAAAAGCGACCACGCACTGTCAGGTAGTCGCCGTTTTCAATATCTGTATTGATCAGCACCGATTCAATGATGCCAAAATGCAGGTTATCATCATCACGCCCGACGATTCTGCCGGTCTGGAAAATCTTAGTATTCTGCGGGTTTGCGGCGATATACACCTCAAAGCCGCCGCACTCGTAATATTCGATATCCCAGAGTAGTGAAGAAAAAGTGTCGCAGATTGCCTCAAGGGTGATCGTCAGCGCATCTTCCTCTGCTGTCATTCGGTAAACTTCAATCTGCATACTACACCCCCAGATACGCATTTGTGTGAACAATGGTGACTTTCAGGTTTTGCAGCCCGGTGCCGCGCAGGTAGAAACGGTTTCTGCCTTCACGCAGCGTCAGCCATGTCGAGCCGGAAACAAGCCGGTTGATGATGTTGGTCTTGACGCCGCCGCGATCAAGCGTGACGGTCTTGTTGCCAGTCTTGGTCGTCACCGTGATAATATCGCCTGCGAGGATGTCGCCGGTGATTTGCAGATACTCGTCCGTGTCCGCATTATACAGCGTGGGTGATCTGGCGTCCTCAAGGGCTTCTATCTGCAAGGTGAAGCCGATCTCGTCACCGTCATTTATGATCTCCATGATGTTCTGTGTGTTGAATTTGCCCAGTACAAACGGCTCTGGGTTGCTCTCTGTCGGGAACGGGAATGTGAATGCGCCTGTGATCTGACTGTAATATGCCATGACGGATTCTGTGGAATACCAGTAGATATCTGGACAGAGAATAGAAATTTGTCCGGTGACAAGCTGCTCGAAGTTGCTGACCTCACAGGTTTCAACATAGCCCTCAGTGAAAACGTCTATGCCTGCGGTCGCGTAGTAAATCTTGATGTAGCGGGAGGGTTTCACCACCTTATAAAGCTGATGTCTGCGGGCTTCCACCCCCACACCTCTCATCTCAAAGTGAATGACCACATTCCGCTTCTCAATGAAAGCGTTGTTGAGGTAGCTGCCATCCATGCCCGCATAGCTGGAGGTGCTGATTGTTCCTGCAGGTGGAGATAAGCCTTCGACTTTTGAAATCATATATCTGTTTGCGGTTGTGGTCATGTCAATACGATCACCGCAAATATTTTCAATAAATAATGTGAAAAATATTTTGTACACCTCCTGTTATGGTTGACAATGAATCTCACATGTGATATAATATGTACATTACTCTCGCTACTAAAGGAGGATTAAAATGCAATACAATCAAATTCTATCAGATCTTACGATTGGACCGGGTCCGGATCCAATTGGACCTTCGCCTTTTCAAATTCGCAGTATTATAGAACAGGCACTTGTTTCAGATAATTATACTGTAAATTGGATTAACAGAAAACACCAACCGTATCAATTAACCGTAGACAATGGGACTGGCCAAATTGATTTATATATATACGCATGGAGAATTTCGAATGGAGGTCGTCCTAATCTTCTAGATGAAAAACGTATACAAATTCAGAAAGGTATTGATGCAACAGGATTTAAGAGACCAATCTCAAATACTGAAAAAACTCTTTTGTTAGGTATCTATGAATCTCCTGTGGGACCAGTTTTTGCAGCTTGGGATGCAACATATAATAAAAATTGGGGCGCATCTCAAAAATCGTGCCAAGTTAAGGTTCAAGAATTACTAAATGGAATCCGTAATGGCATCAACGAATGTAAAGATTCACACAATAATATAATATATACTTTCATACCATCATACTTGGGTGATTATATTGATTTATTGCAAAAAGGTAATAGGTTGCAAGCCACAGCAGTTGTTGGTGGCGCAAACGGAACGATCACTAGTGGTTCAATAAAAAAAGCAACTCTTCCTAACAGAAAAAAAGAGTATTGCGATCAACCAACTCGTTACTCTCTTCTGTTGCAAAAATAAGTACAACTGAAAAAGAGTCTATTATTAAGCAGCGAATTGGTCAAGGACTTTTTAAAGAACTTCTAAAAAACAAATATGGCTGTAAATGTGCACTTTGTCAGATCACGACAGAATCAATGCTGGTCGCAAGTCATATAAAAAAGTGGTCTGATTGTGTTAGCGATTCTGAACGTTTAGACGTAAATAACGGTCTTTTGCTGTGCCCTCATCATGATGCTTTGTTTGATAAACACCTGATTACTTTTGATGAGGGCACAGGAACACTCATTGTGTCTACGACGTTATCTTCAAGCGAAAAGGCTGCACTTAGTATTGCGAATATACCAAATATTCAAATAACACCAGAAATGAAACCATATTTGGCAGATCATCATGCAAAGCTGAAAAAATAGTTAACAAGTTACGTTCTTATAGCGTTCTTGGTCATACGATAAATTTCCAGCCGCGACAGCGATTTCGGACTATTATTGGTCTGATTCACTGTCCGGCTGTTGTTATTGTAGTTGTTGACCACAGTCGTGCCGCCTGCGCCTGCCATTGCGCCGGTCACACCGGACATATCTACGTTGAAGTCAGAATTCATCGCTATGGTCATAGCATCCGCAACACCGGAAATTGCCTTCTCGACGTACTTTTTGCTCTTGTTGATGCCCTGTGCCAGTCCTTTCATGAAGTCCGGCATCCAGCTTTCAAACTCCGTCAGAGGTCCCTTGTCAGGAACGGAGAAGTGCAGATAATCGCTGATTGCTCGTGCCACGTCAGCAACCGTATTGATGAGATTGCCGAGCATATAGTTCAGACCGTTGATAAGGTTCTGCATGAGGTCGCGTCCCCACGACCATGAGCTGTTGACCTTTTCCATGACTGCATCATAGACAGCGCTCATTGCATTTCTGACTGCATCACGCACGCCGCCGAGCCTGTCGCCGATGCCGTTTTTGATGTTGTCCCAGATTGACAGCACAGCATCCTTCACCTGATTCATTGGATTTCTCACGATATCCGGCATTGCATTCCATACAGACTGCACCACGGTTCTGATTGCATTCAGCGCAGTATTCACAACATCCTTCGCAGCATTCCACGTTGTCGAGATCACATTTTTGATGTCAAGCTGTCCGGTATTGATGAGCGTTTTCATTGCTGTCCAGACCGCAGTCACGATCTTTTTGATCCCGTTCAGTGCTGCCTCGATAACAGATGCAGCCGCTTTCCATGTTGTGGTGATGACCTTTTTGATGTTGTCAAGCGCATTTTCAACCACAGAAACAATGGCCTTCCATCCGCCTGTGATGCCGTTTTTGATCTGCGACATCGTCGCATTGATCGCAGCATTGGCGTTTGTCCAGACCGTTTTGACAGTATCAAACACCTGCGTTATGAAGCCCTGCACCGATGCAACAACATTGGACAGAGCGCTCTGAATCACACTGCTGATTTTCTCAGCCAGACCGCCTGCAAAGCTGTTGACCGCATCATTGACCACGCTGGTATTTGCGTTGATACCGTCGGCAAGTCCCTGCATGAAGTCCGGCATCCAGCTTTCAAAATCCGCAAGAGGTCCCTCATCAGGTACAGAGAAGTGCAGGAAGGACTTGATCTTGTTTG
>Ga0255345_1002403_pt1 | contig 24038 bp, 18 predicted proteins | sample wastewater_treat_6_FD_192415 | JGI IMG/M metagenome (GOLD analysis project Ga0255345, IMG submission 192415) | Wastewater microbial communities from Lulu Island WWTP, Vancouver, Canada - plant20 | ecosystem: Engineered > WWTP > Wastewater > Unclassified | place: Canada: Vancouver, British...
CCAGAGCGGCCAGGCCGATAAGGAGCAGCGGAGTGAGCCACACCCATTTGCTTACACGGCGGCGCGGCTTGGTTTCCTGCTCAGAAACTTCCTGCTCTGCCGGTTGTGTTTCCGGACTTACTTCGGTAGCCGGCTCAACAGGTGCAGGCTCAGAAGCCGATGCTGCTTCGGGTGCAGACTCAGAAGCCGGTACTTCTTCGGGTGCAGGCTCAGAAGCCGGTACTGCTTCGGACGCAGGCTCCGCTGATGTAGGTTCAGAAGCCGATGCTGTTTCTGGCGCTGGTTCAACCGGCTCCACTAAAATATCAGCCAAAGACTCCACTACATGATGAAGCTCTACAACCGCCTCCTCTTGATTTTTCAAGCTTATCGGTGAAAGGCCGAAGCCTTCCGGGTAGATATCCAGCGACTCGTCTGTAATGAAAAAGAAATTGTTCTGCCTCGTAGCCCTGAGACGTCCCAATCCAGGGAACACCACCGTCTTCTTGTCCATCAGCACCTTTTTGGTCTCCTCCAAAAAATGCAGCAAAATAGCCCTCGACTGGTCTTCGTCTATATCATTGCTTTGCGCATAGAGCTTAACCAAAGAGTCATCCTCTGCCTGTCCGGGCACAAAAGTCACCCTCTTGTACGGAGGGTTTATGGTATAACCGCGATCGGAAAAACTTGCAGGCACGAACTCGCTGACAAAAGAACCGAGCCCCGGCAGTCCCACCTCGGAGCGATCCCGCACAAGCTCACCAATCATCTTTGAGAGAAGTTCGATATCCATACAACTCACAAACTTACATAAAATCTTTGAATTTTACGACCATTCAGACACAAATAGGCTTTGATTAATATATAAATCGGACTTGATTCTTAGAAGAAATACAATAAAAACACTCGAAAAATTTGGCACAATTGATTTTTTGCAGTACATTTGCAGTCCGAAAGCGCACAAGCTTCGGAAAAGCCTCTTTAGCTCAGTCGGTTAGAGCATCTGACTGTTAATCAGGGGGTCCTAGGTTCAAGTCCTAGAAGGGGCGCAAAATAAAAGCTGCCCGGCCGTAAAATGCAAGTCATTGGCTCTCAGCGAAATCACGAAAGAAGAGTAGCAAAAAAAGCTACTCTTCTTTTATGATCTGCCTCATAATCAGCACTTTACATTTTACGGTCGCTATTTCTTCACGCTACGCTTGCCAAAAATTTGCCTGCATATAGCCCTAAAAGCGGAGAGCACTTGGCAGAATGCTGTTACGCCCGGCTGATCCGGCTTGAAATGTACTGAAGCTGATCCGGCTTGAAATGTACTGAAGCTGCTCCGGCTTGAAATGCACTGAAGCAGCTCCGGCTTGAAATGTACTGAAGCTGCTCCGGCTTAAAATGCACTGAAGCTAATCCGGCTTAAAACGCGCTGAAGGTATTCCAGCTGCTATTGGTTTCAGCTGCATTCTCCAAAGCAGAAGGCAGATTCACAAAGAAATTGAAGCCGGTCCAGCTTTCAATCTGGTCAACGGAAACCGTATAATTGGTATAGGTATCACCGCTTTCATATTCCCTGTGCTCAAACCATACGCCGACTGCAGAAGCACCTGTTATAGTGCCGCTGCTGCGCTTGACCTTAAGCAGCACTTTCCAGAAATAATTGGGTATAGGCAAAGAGCTCGGGCTGTAGGAAGATGATGCCGCAGTAAGATAAGTTATCGGCTCGGAAGATCCCTGCTTTTGGAAAGTGGCGCCGGTAACAACATATACGGTATCTGTGGCGGCCGCAACATTACGTACAGCAGTTTCAAGGGCGCTCCAGATGCTTCCGTTGAATTTATTCTGCAATTGAGGAGACTGGTTGGTGACGTAGAATGTCTGTCTCTGCATTTCTTCGTTATTGTTTCGGTCTGCATTGGGTACATGATGACCTCTGGAATAAGCGGCAGCGTTGTAAGCAGTAGGATAACTATTTCCCGCGACTGTTATTTGATAATTCTGAGAAAAATTAGGATTGAACATCCAGCTTGGGCGGGGATAACTTCCATTCATTACGGATGAGTACAAAGGATAAGCCGACCAAAGCGGACAATATAAATCCTTGTCATAAAGATAGGTATAGTTGCGTGCATCACCCACTTTAAGAGTCTGGGATAATTGAGATGAGCTGCAATTGATGGCGGGAAGTTCCAACCTGCCATCGGACAATACCTCTTCCGAAGTGGTGAAGGACATCACTGAGCCGTAGAAGCGGAATGCCCCTATCTGCACGACAGCCCGGTAATAATATTTGACGCTCGGATTGAGGCCGGTCAAAGACGCACTGTAATTGCCGGAAAGACCGGAAATAGGCTCTGTGGAGTTTACCGTGGAATTCAAATTGTTCTCGGATGTTCCATATTCAAAACCAAGGGATGTCGGTTCCGATGTAGCGTTGGAATAAGATGCCGAAAGCGTTGCAGACGATTGAGTTATAGCAGTTGCAGTTCCTGTGCTTACATTTGCCGAGGCAAGGTCTTTCGGATAGTCTTTCTTATAGAGTTGAGGCAGAAGCATAGAAACATTCGGATCGGAGGTATATGTGGTGAATCTCGTATAATTGACATTATGCAAGAAGCGTCCATATGAGGAAGTGCCATTCTGAATTGTGGCATCTCCGTTGCTTGAGATTGAGATAGACCAAGTGGTAGTTCCGCTACCGAAAGCAAGCTTTTTTACAGCTGTTGCACCAAGCTTTTGGGAGCCCGACGACAGGGTCCAAGCTCCTGCGGAGCCGCCAAGCGTAAAGATAAGGGTTCCTTCTCCAAGCGAGCTTATTGTGGATTTGTCTTCACTGAAGCCGGAAGACACGTCTACAAGGTAAGCTGAAGTAAGAGCCCCTGCCGTTTTGCCCTTTGCATTGCTGGCAATGACGAGTTCATCACCGACAGACAGCTCGGATGCATCGTTTACAAGTTCCCATGAGGTTTTGGAAACAGCAGCGATGCCCTCCATATTTACCGTGAAGCCGGAAATTTTACCCTTATTGAAAGCTATTGATTTAGAGCTTGACAAGGAGATGGCTTTTATATAAGCATCACCGTTGGCTTTGGCAACGGTAACCACAATTTCTCCGGAATCAATTGTGCCGGTGGGAACAACTGAGAACCAGAAGGTTTTATCGACTGCATTTTGCGGGTCCAACTTAATTGTCTTGCTTGAAGCATTGTAAACGTTTCCGGCAACATTCTCTCCATTATCTTCAAAATAATATTTGCAGGAATTGCCGGCAACCGCCATCGGGAAAGTTATGGAAATCCATGCAATATCATTTCCTCCTCCGTAATTGGAAAGGGTCATTCTTCCATATGCAAGAGCGTGGGAAAAATTCATGCTCAAATTATCCGGAACGCCACCTGAAGGGTAAGCTGTAGAGCCGAAAATAGCCTGTGAGGAGGGGTCTACCGAGCCCGCAAGCGGAGTCTGATTGACAGGCACCACAAGGGAGGCAAAGCCCTCGGACTTGGTAATTGCGGTAAAACCACCGGCTTCGGGAGACGAACTTCCGGCAGGAGAAAATCCATAGATTATGCCTCCTTCCGCCTTGGGCTCTGTGGCGAAGCCGATTTCGAAACTTGCCGTTTTATAATCTGCCGAGGGATTCGGAGTGGATAATACAAAAGCTGCTCCGTCAAGAGAAAAATATGCATTTTTATCGGCTTTCCACAAAACGGGATAGTTTGTTTTTCCGAAAGCGCTTTCGGGTGCCCCGAACTCGGTTTTGGTATCAAGAGACTGAGCTTCGATTCTTACAGAAAAAACGGGCTCCATTGGGAATGCTTCTTTAAGGCATGATGAGAATGCCATTGCGGAAACAATCAATATGACGGCAAGCGCCTTGCTTTGTAATTTAAAATGTGCCATAGTCCGTAAATTCTGAATCGTCAATAATATTACCCGGGCTTTGGCACAGAACATTATCTATATTCATATAGATAATTCTGCATGCCGGACTTGAATACTTATGTGTTGGTTTTTCTGTCATGGTCATAGTTCTTTGGTAAACTTTGTTCAGTCTGCAAAAATACTCATAATCTTTGAATTTCGGCAACTTGCATAAATGCGGCCTTAATTATCCCCCATTTCTAACACTAAGCGTCCTCCCTTGACTATTTGAGAATAGGAGATGAAGGGGGTTTCGAGAGCTTTGCCGTTAAGACGGGCGCTTTTGACATATATGTTTTTAGGGGAATTCCCACGAGCGACTATGGTAAAGCGCGTTTTCTTGCCCGTAGAGGGGTCTGTAAGCTTTATAAGCGCCTTGCGGACAGCCGGACTGCCGATATAAAAATCTCCTCCGCAAGGATCCAATTGATACAAACCAAGCGCACTCAGCACATACCAGGCACTCATTTGCCCCACATCTTCATTGCCGCAGAGACCCTCAGGGCCGGTGGTATAAAGGGAATCCATTACATTCCGCACCACCTCAGCGCAACGCTCCGGTTTTCCGGCCACATTATACATATAAGCAACGTGATGAACAGGCTCATTGCCGTGCGCATATTGGCCGATGAGGCCCGTAACATCGTCGTGGTTGCCGCCCATATCGCCTTCCGCCACAAAAAGGGAATCCAACTTGCAAAGAAATTTCCGCTCTCCTCCGAAAAGCTCTATCAGTCCTTTGGTGTCATGCGGCACCATAAAAGTCCATTGCCAGGCATTGCCCTCGGTATAGTCGTCCCTTTGATGCTCTGCTCTGAAAGGGTCGAATGGGCATCTGAAACTGCCGTCTTTTGCCTTAGCGCGAAGAAAACCGCTTTCTGCATCGAAATAACGTGCATAAAGCTTGGATTTTTCGAAATACTCCGAAGCCAAATCATCTTTTCCCAAAAGCTCTGCCACTTTTGCCACCGAAGAATACGAAACCGCAAATTCCAAAGCTTTGGACACGCTTTCGTAGGGCTCAGCGCCGTCATAAGGGATAAAACCGTAATCGAGTATGTCCTGCTGCCCGCGAGCCCTTGTTTTGCTCGAAGCAAGCATCGCTTCAAGAGCCTTTTCGGGCTCATCATAAAGGCCTTTAAGCACCAGGTCCCCCATTATTATCACTCCGGAATTACCCGGCATACAATAGGTTTCATTGCCCCAAAGATGCCAAACCGGGAGTTCTCCGCCATCCTTATAAATATCCATAAAACTCTCGGCAAAACTCCTGCAACGCTCAGGCTCTATCAGGGTATAAAGCGGGAAAGCTGCGCGGTAGGCATCCCAAAGCGAAAAAACGGTATATCTTTCCGGCCCGGTCGCATCGCTGAAACGAGAGGGAGCTATCATGCTGTGATAAAGCGAAGTATAGAAAATCTGCCTCTGCGCATCATCCATTGACTTAACTTTTATTTTACCCAAGGCCTTATTCCACTCCCCTCTTGCAAAAACCGCATTCTTTTCGAAATTATTGCCTTTGCGGGTATCGTAAGCAAGATTATCAATGGCTTTTTGCTCGCTTGTGGGAGAAAGGCTCACCGCCGCATATAGTTTCTTTTGGGTAGAGGTATCAAAAAAGAAGATGCCGTCGTCTCCGCCGGTAAAGGGCAGGGAAAAAATCGCATAAAAATAAACCTTTTGGTTCTTGGCCCAGCCGGTGGAATAGCGGTAACCCTTGATGCTGTAATCATCAATCACATCTATCTTATAATCGGTGACGCGATCCCAGCCTATTCCGAGCTTCAAATCCACCAAGACTGCAGAAGTGTCGGACTTGAAAGTATATTCGTGATAGCCGGTATAAGTGCCTGCGGTAAGGCGTACATCAACCCCCAAATCGGGCATGCTTAGGGCATAATAACCGGGCTCAGCCGTCTCTAAAGCATGGTCCAAACAGCCAAAGAGATGCCCTTCGGGGGTGTATTTACGTTTGGAAGGGTTGAAGGGAAGGAAGCATATATCGCCGAGGTCCCCTATTCCTGTTCCGGAAAGATGAGTATGGCTGAAGCCAAGCACTACGCTGTCGCGATAGGCATAGCCCGAGCACCAGTCCCAGCCGCGCGTAGGCTGAGTAGGTCCCAACTGCACCATGCCGAAGGGTACGCTTGCGCCCACGAATACATGTCCGTGACCGCCTGAGCCTATCATTGGGTCTACAAAAGAGGCATAATCGGGACCGGAGCAGGATGCAAGGAGCAATAGCGCTGCAAGGGCAAAAGACTTATTCATATTTCAGAAAGTTTTTTGTAGGATTCTTTGACCCTTGGGCAAGATTCTTCCAAAATTTTCTGCTTGCCTTGTCTTTAAGCAGGCTTCCATCAAGCTTCACATATGGGAACATAGGTTTGCAAAGCGCATATTCGCCCGATGCAGGGCAAACGGGATATAAGCCGAGAGCGCTAAGCACATACCAAGCGCTTGTCTGGCCGTTGTCTTCATCGCCCGGATAGCCGTCGGGAGCGGAACTGTAGAGGCGTTCGCGCACTTCCGCTATATGCCTGTCGGTTTTTTCACGAGCATCCACATAGTTGTAAAGATAAATCATATGCTGAATCGGCTGATTGCCATGCGCATAATTGCCCATGTCAGCAACCATCATTTCGGTGATTTCGTGAATGCGATAGCCGTAATAGGAATCGTCGTAAATTGGAGGCGCCTTAAATACAGAATCGAGCATCTGCTCGAACTCAGCCGCTCCTCCCATAGCCTCTATCAAACCCGGAATATCGTGGAAAACGCTCCAGGTATAATGCCAGGCATTGCCTTCGGTAAAATCTCCTCCCCATTTATAAGGATTGAAATCTTCCGCAAAATTTCCATCCTTTTTACGCCCCCTCATCAATTTGGCGGAGGCATCAAACACATTCCTCCAATTTCCGGAGCGGGACTTCCATCTATCCTTCTCCTCCTGCGGACGCTCCAAAAGACCGGCTATCTGCAAAAGGCACCAATCATTATAGGCATATTCCAAAGTCCGGGCGACGCTCTCATTTATCCCTACATCGCAAGGGATATATCCGAGAGAATTATAATATTCGTGGCCGAGTCTTCCGGAGGAACTTACAGAAGGATGCACATTTTCGCTTCCATAAACCAAGGCATCGTAAAGAACTTTCAAGTCTGCCGGCGCCACAAGGCCTTTTACCGCGGCATCCGCTACGACCGCAGCGGAATTGTTCCCCACCATGCAATCTCGATGCCCCGGGCTGCACCATTCGGGCAAAAATGGATTTTCACGGGCTATATTTGCAAAACCAGCTAACATGCGAGCACTTTCATCGGGGTAAAACAGATTGAGCAGGGGGAACTGCGCCCTGAAAGTATCCCAAAAACCGTTATCAGTATACATATAGCCTTTGTGCACCTTGCCGTCGTAAGGGCTGTAATGCACTACATCTCCGTGCCTGTCCACCTCCCAGAATTTTCGGGGAAATAAAGCGCTGCGATATAAAAGACTATAAAACGTGCGATACTGCTCCTCAGTGCCTCCGGCTACCTTAATGCGTCCCAAAACTGAGTTCCAGCGTGCTTTGGCGGCATTGTAAACCTCATCAAAGCTGCCCGAAACCTCTTTCAGATTGCGCTCCGCCTGCTCATCTGATATAAATGAGGAGGCAACGCGAAGATGTACTTTTTCGCCGCGCTCGGTGCTGAAAATCAGATAGGTTTTATCGCCCTCTTCCGCTGCCACACGGAAAGCCTTGTCGCTTTTTATAATAAAGAAGTTGGCGAAATTCTCCGGCACTCCCCCATGATTGTAAGTGTTCACCCCCACAAGAGTAAGGGAATCTTCCTGCCGGAGCGTCCCCCCGTAACTATCCACCACAAAGCCGCTTTCCTCCGATTGAGGATAGCTGATGCGGAAAATCGCAGCCCTCTCGCTCGGGCTTATCTCTACATCAACATCAAAATCAGCCAAATAAACCTTATACAAATAGGGACGGGCAATTTCGCTTTTGTGCGAGAAAACACTTTCGACAGGACCGGAAATCCTGTCTACAGGCATTATACTGAAGCATCCGTAATCGTTTATCCAAGGACTCGGCTGATGTGTCTGCTTGAAAGCGCGAAGCACCTTTGCACTGTATGTGTATTGCCATCCGTCACCTTTTTCGCCGGTTTGAGGGGTCCAGAAATTCATTCCCCAAGGCAGGGCTATAGCAGGATAGGTATTGCCGTTGCTGAAACTGAAATCCGAATCGGAGCCGACAAGCGTACTGACATATTCCTCCGGATTGACAATATACTCCGGAGAACAAGCCGCTGCCATAAACAGCACGATAGCGGCGGAAAGAAAGATTTTCCGCATAGTGATATATTATTGCAAGAAATCCCTCCTCAACATGAAGGGGCTCTGCACCAAAGTTCCTTTCTCGAAATCTATAATGAGTTCGGGGTCGAAAGTATGCCCGCAATACAGGGTTTCAAAATGCAGATGCGGCCCTGTACTGCGTCCGCTGGAGCCGCTGGTCGCTATTACATCCCCGGCCTTTACCACATCACCGGAATTCACCTTACGCTTGGAAAGGTGAGCATATGCTGTTTCTATACCGTTTGCATGCCTTATAATGATAATATGGCCGTAGCCGCTGCGATATGTGGACAGGCGCACCACACCGCTGAAAGCAGCGGTAACCGGAGTTCCTTGTGGAAGAGGAAGGTCCACGCCATTGTGAAAACGACCGAAACGTCGTCCGTACGGGGAATACACCACTTTGCCGTAAGGACAGCTGAAATCGCCGTCCAAACGTATAAATGTTCTTTCGGGAATGCTGTCCTTAGGCATATTGTAACTGTCGAGCTCAACGCCCGACCAATATCCGTCTATTATATAGGAAGGAGCTTCCAGGGAAACGAAATCGATAGAACGGGCCGGTTCTATTTCCGGAGGGTCTATCTCTATGCCATTCTCTCCAATGAAGAGAGAAAGACTTATGAATAATAAACTGCTGACTAAACTCAAAATTATTTTCTTTAGGCCCTGATGCCACCAAAGCGCTCTACAATAAGCTTGGTGGTTTCTGCAATCTTTTCCTGCAATAAGGCATCGCTTGTGGCCTCGCAGATGAATCGCAGATAAGGCTCGGTGTTGGATGGACGTATATTGAACCACCACTGCGGGAATTCAAGACGGTATCCATCGAAATCCATAATTTTTTGGGGCTTTTCAGCCGCCTCGAAATGGGCCTTCACGGCCTCCATTGCTCCGGCCTTGTCCTCAACACGGAAGTTGATTTCACCGGAATTTTTGTATTTAATGAGAGAATCTATCTTTTCACTTAATTTTATTCCTTGTTTTTTAAGGGATGATACAATCCGGAGCACAATCATGCTCGCAAGCATGGCGCTGTCGGAATAAAAGAAATCTTTGAAATAATAATGACCGGCAAGTTCTCCTCCCCAAAGACCATCGATTTCGCGGAGCTTGGGAGCTGCGAAAGCACGACCGACGCGCCATGTATGCACATCGGCATTGTAATTTTCGCTGAGGAACTCTGCTATTGCTTTGCTGGAGCGGATTTCTTGAAGCACTATGGGATTCTTTTCCCCGCGCTCATCGCAGAAATACAGGGCCATGAGCGCAATTATAAGGTCAGGAGCCACAAAGCGGGATTTATCATCAACAAACATAACTCTGTCGGCATCGCCGTCAAAAATAACACCTACATCCGCCTTGATTTCGCTCACTAACTTTTTGAGCGGCTCAACATTTTCCTGCACGAGCGGATTGGGGTCGTGATTGGGAAAATTGCCATCCATGGTGTCAAACAAAAAAACAGCATCATCACCCTTGAATAACTCTTTTGCGAAAAGGGTTCCCATGCCATTGGATAGGTCGAAAGCTATTTTTAGATTGGAATAATCGCCCTTATACTTATTAAGGAGGTCCAAGTATGCGGGTTTTATATCTATTTGCTTGACCGAGCCGCGCTTGGCGGCCGGAGGAGTCGGACGACCTTCGTCTATCCACTGCTTTATTTGCCCCAAACCGGTGTCGAAGCCTACCGGAAGAGCATCCTCACGGCTGACTTTCATACCATTATACTCGCGCGAGTTATGAGAAGCTGTTATTTGTACGGAGGCTTTGTAGCCGTAGCTGGCCGTTCCGAAATATACCAAAGGCGTACTGCTGTAGCCTATATCGTCGACATCTGCGCCGGCATCGGTAATACCCCGGATAAGACTGTCGTGAACTTCCGGTCCGGAAAGACGGCAGTCCCTGCCTACCAACACTTTTTTCGCACCAAGCAATATGGGAATAAAGTAACCTATCTTATAAGCTGTGGTTTTGTCGAAATCTACGCCATAGATTCCGCGAATGTCATATGCATGAAAAGCGCCCATAATTATTTTTTAAGTTTCGATTGATAACGTGTTGCAGTTTTACCTACAGAAATTTTATATAATTTGGCGGCTAAGATTTTGCGCCTGATGGGAGCCACAAGGTCGGTGAAAAGTTCACCTTCCAAATGGCTGAATTCATGTTGTATCATACGGGCGGCAAAATTGTCGAACTCTTCCGTATGTTTTTCCAGGTTTTCGTCATAATACTCCACCTTTATCTTCTTAGGACGGCTGACATCACAATAGATGCCGGGAACGCTGAGGCAGCCCTCGCTGTAAACCGTCTTTTCCTCGCTTTCCTCTAAAATTACAGGATTGACAAAAGTGCGGCGAAAACCGGTAAGATAGGGATAAACATCTTTCATAACATCACCATCCACTATTACCACACACGTGCTCTCCCCTATCTGGGGGGCGGCAAGACCACAGCCTTCAGAGGCGGCAAGCGTATCTTTAAGGTCTGTGACCAACTGCTTGATTTCTTCTTTTTTGGTCAAGTCAGCAGGCTTTGCCACTTCCCTCAACACTTTTGAGCCGTATAAATAAATAGGTCTTATCATTGTCTGTTTTTCCTATCCAAATAACCCTGCAAAATAATTGCCGCACTTATCTTATCCACACTTTCCTTCTTGCGGCGCTCGCTCTTTTTCATGCCTCCGTCTATCATTGCCCTATGCGCCAGCACGCTTGTAAAGCGCTCATCTTCCAACACCAAAGGGACATTCGGGAAAACCTTACCGAGCTGTTTGAGGAACACGTCCACATCGGCTTTTGCCTCAGCCGGCTTACCATCGAGATTTACCGGATAACCCACCACAAAGCAAATAAGCTTTTCGGAAGCGGCGATTTTTTGCAGATATTCTATTATCTTTGCAGATGGCACCGTTTCGAGAGGTGAAGCAAAGATGCCGAGCGGGTCACTTATCGCAACCCCCACACGCGCTTTGCCGTAATCTATACCGACGGTTCTGTCCATATAATCTGCAAAGTTAGAAAAAAATATGGCAAAAAAGAATTCCAAGCTTTACAGGCTTACCCTGAATGACGACACATCCCATAAGAGGATAAGGCTTTGGCGCTTCTCCAAGGCCGGTATAATAGTGGGTGCAATAAGTGCAGCGGTAATACTCTTTGGCATTTTTTACTCTCTCATAGCCTTCACTCCCCTGAGAGTCAGCATTCCGGGCTATCCGGATGCCCACTTCAAGCAGGGAGCCATCGAAAATGCTCTTAAGGTGGATTCCTTGGAGAATGAAATGCTCAGATGGACTCTCTACGCAGAGAACCTTGCGCGCGTGCTTGCCGGCGAAGAAAGCCTTTCCGGCACCGACTCCCTGATTGCCGCCAATACCACTAAATTTTTGGAAGACCTTTCAAAAGAAGAGATTTCAAGGCGCGACTCCATATTAAGGACCACTGTCGCCCGAGAAGAACAATTCGGAGTGGGTTCCGATAAAAGCAGAACCCTTCCCATAGAGGGAATGCACTTCTTTACACCGCTCAAAGGCGTTATTTCGCGGCCTTACGACAGAGTGCTTCATCCCGCAATAGATATTACGGCTCCTGCCAAATCGGTGGTAAGCGCTGTGCTCGACGGTACGGTGATTTTTTCGGGCTGGACCGATGATGCCGGATATTCAATTATTCTGCAGCATGAGGGCAATGTAATATCGTGCTACAAGCATAATCAAACACTGCTTCGCAAGGAAGGCGAAAAAGTAACGGCAGGCACGCCCATCTCACTCATAGGCAATACCGGAACAGACCAACTCCATAAGGAAGACTATTTGCATTTTGAGCTTTGGTATGAAGGAGAAGCTGTAGACCCCACAAAATATTGTAAATTCTAATGGCAAAGCGCAGAATAGCAATTCTGGGCTCTACCGGTTCGATAGGCACCCAGACTCTTGACGTAATACGCAGGCATCGCGAACTCTTTGAGGTGGAGATGCTTTCTGCCGGCAGCAATGCAGAACTGCTTGCCCGGCAGGCTCTTGAATTTGATGCAGGGACTGTTGTCATCGGCGATTCATCCAAATACAAGGAATTGGCGGATACCCTTCAACCCAAAGGGATAAAGGTATTTACAGGCACTGACAGCCTATGCGCCTTGGTGTCGGCCGGAAATGTAGATATTGTAGTGGGAGCGATGGTGGGTTTCAGCGGTCTGAGACCGACTTTGGCGGCCCTTGAAGCCGGTAAGATTGTAGCGCTTGCAAATAAAGAAACTTTGGTGGCTGCGGGTCAGTTGGTTACAGAAACTATGCGTGCAAACAAAGGGCTTATTTTACCTGTGGATTCCGAACATTCGGCTATATTCCAATGTCTGTTGGCTGCACAAGGAAATGAAGTGGTGAAAATTCATCTCACCGCATCCGGAGGACCTTTCCGCACTTGGACACGCGAAAAAATAGCAACCGCCACCGCCTCTCAGGCGCTTAAGCATCCGAATTGGGATATGGGCGCCAAAATAACGATAGACTCCGCCACCATGATGAACAAGGGCTTGGAAGTTATAGAGGCACACTGGTTGTTCGACGTGGATGTGAGCAATATAAATGTATTGGTGCATCCCGAAAGCATAGTGCATTCGATGGTGGAATTTGCAGATGGCGCTGTAATAGCCCAGCTTGGCAACCCCGATATGAGACAGCCTATAGCTTTTGCGCTCGCTTTCCCGAATAGAATAAGCGCGGGATGTAAAAAATTGGACCTTACAGAAATAGGAAGGCTCAATTTCGAAAAGCCTGACCTTGAGAAATTTCCGTGCCTTGCCCTCGCCTTCGAAGCCATAAAACGTGGCGGCAATGCTCCCTGCGCCATGAACTCCGCCAATGAAGTGGCGGTAGCGGCCTATCTCAAAGGGCAAATCGCTTTCTATAACATAGCCCGAATAATAGAGGGGGTGCTGAATGGCTTGGATTTTGCAGCAAGCCCTTCGCTCGAGTGCATTTTCTCCACCCACGAAGAAAGCGCTGTAAGAGCACGCGAGTTGCTTTAATCTATGGCGGTTTTAATGAAAATTCTGCAAGTTATCCTTGCTCTTTCCATACTCATCCTTTTGCATGAGTTAGGTCACTATACCTTTGCCAAAATCTTCCGAATAAGGGTAGAAAAATTCTTCCTCTTCTTCGACATAGGCAAATCCTTCATTTTCAGCACCAAACGTTCCCGTTGGTTCACCAAGCTCTTTCCCAAGGCTCTTGATTGGGAAACCGAATACGGGATAGGGGTGCTGCCGCTCGGAGGCTATTGCAAAATAGCGGGCATGATAGATGAGAGTATGGATACAGAGCAGATGAAGCAGGCGCCCAAATCCTGGGAATTCCGCACCCGTAATCCCTGGCAGAGGCTGCTTGTGATGTTAGGGGGCGTGCTCTACAACTTTATCTTCGCCATATTGGTATTCATAGCCATAGCGGCTATTTGGGGGCAGAGCTACATAAGCAATTCGGGCTCCAAAATTTATCCCAATGAACTTGCTCAGGAAATGGGCTTCGAGGTCGGAGACGAAATACTTGCCTTCGATGATTATGAGCCGCAGAATTTCGGCATGCTTCAGGCCGATTTAGTGCGCCGTAAAGTACATACAGCCAAGGTGTTGCGCGGGAGCGACACACTTACGCTATACATCGACCAGGCCATGATGAGCAGGGTGATAGAGTCGCCGCTGATGTTCGATATTGCCATACCCTTTGTTATAGATTCAGTAGCCGCAGGCAGTCCTAATACAGAACTTAAGCGGGGAGACCGAATAATCTCCTTCGACGGACAAGAGGTGCAATACCTGCAAGATTCCAGAGAAGTGCTGGCTTCTCTTGCAGGACGCGAAATTGCCGCCGGCGTCGTTCGCGATACCGACACTCTGTCAGTGCCCTTACAAGTGGACAGCGTCGGCAGAATCGGTGTTTACATGCGCACCCCATCCATAATAAACGAAAGCTATGATAATTTAGGAGAAGCCATAGTTGCGGGGATTAAACTCACAGGGGAAACCATTAATGGCTATTTGCAGGACCTCCGCCTTCTCGCCACTCCAAGCACCGGAGCCTATAAGAGTGTTGGCAGCTTTATTGCAATAGGTCAGGTGTTCCCGGACGCATGGGATTGGTACCGCTTCATGTACATCCTTGCACTGCTCAGCATAATGCTGGGAGTAATGAATCTGCTGCCTATTCCCGGCTTGGACGGCGGGCACATACTCTTTACGGTTTATGAAATCATTTCGGGCAGGAAGCCGAGCGACAAGTTCATGATTGCGGCCCAATGGATAGGCATGATTCTGCTTTTGGCGCTGATGCTTTTGGCTTTCGGAAACGATATAGGAAGACTAATAAAATAATACGGATATGAAAAGGATTTTAACCCTGGCCTTTACGGCCCTCACCCTGCTTTCTTGCGGCAACCGTCGCGAAGCCCTTCTGCCGAATGTCAGCGGAAAGGCCGGAGAAATTATAGTGGTAATGAGCAAAACCGATTGGGAAGGCTCACTCGGCAATGCAACACGCGAACTTTTAGCACAAGATTGCCCCTGGCTTCCCGTACGCGAGCCTCTTTATTCGCTTGTAAATATTCCGTCCAACGATTTTACCAAGCTCTTTCAGATACACCGCAATATTGTTTATTTTGATATTGACCCGCAAGTGGTGGAGGTTGGCGTAAAATACCTCAAGGATCGTTGGGCCAACCCGCAATGCTTGGTATATATTTTCGCACATACATCCGAAGAGGCGCTGACGCTTTTCCAAGACAATGGCAGAAAAATCACAGCTTACATAGAGCAGGCAGAACGCAACAGGGTAATATCCAATACTATGCATTACGAGGAACGGTCGCTCTACACCAAAGTTTCCGAGGTGTTCGGAGGTTCCCCGCACTTTCCTACAGGATACGTCCTCAAAAAAATCACATCCGATTTTGCCTGGATTGCAGATGAAAAGCAATATACCAATCAAGGCGTGCTTATTTATAGGTATCCTGCTGATGATGAGCCGTTTACTCTCGAAAAGATAGTGGCCCGCCGCAATGCAGCCCTAAAGAAAAATGTTCCCGGTATGTTCGAGAATACTTATATGACCACCGGAGAATATCCGGCACCATATATCGAGTATATGAAATATCGCGGGCGCGATTTTGCACAAGTGCGCGGCTGGTGGGAAGTGGAAAACGATTATATGGCAGGACCTTTTGTGTCGCAAGCTTTCTACAGCCCCGACGGAAAAGAAATTATAGTGGCTGAGGCGTTCCTATATGCCCCCAAGTATGACAAACGCCAATATCTGCGCCAAGTGGAGTCGCTCCTGTACTCGTGGGAATGGGCTGACAGCGACAAAGCGAAAAAATAATTTGAGAAATAAGAAAATTATTCATATCTTTGCATCCCTTCTGTAAGAAGGTACTAAGGATGGTGGGTTCGTATAATGGTTAGTACTCAAGGTTTTCATTCTTGCAATAGGAGTTCGATTCTCCTACCCACTACTGGAAATATAAAAAGTAAATACAATGGCAAACACAGCATCCGCAGAGAAAGCAAGCCGCCAGAACGAAAGACGTCGCTTGCATAATCGTTACTATGCGAAAACAACTCGCAACGCAATCCGTGCAATCCGCATGACTACAGACAAAAAGGCCGCTGAGGCAGACGCCCCCAAGGTTTATGCAATGATAGACAAGCTCGCCAAAATCGGAGTCATCCACAAGAACAAGGCTTCCAATCTCAAAAGCGGAATTCAACTTTACATCAACAAACTTTCATAAAAGGATGCGGGTTTCGGCCCGCGTTTCTTTTCGGGATGTAGCGCAGTTGGTAGCGCACTACGTTCGGGACGTAGGGGTCGTCTGTTCGAGTCAGATCATCCCGACAGAAAAAGAAGAGAGCGGCTAATAAAAGTCGCTCTCTTTTTTTGCTACACATTGCGGGGCGTTTTCGGCCTTTTTTGACCGACCCACTCCTCATCACGCCTTCGCAACCCTCTTTTCCGCCTCATGGTAGGGCATTTAAGGCCTTTTCCGTCATACCCCCCTGCAAAAAAACGTAGGGCTACGACGTTTTAGGCCTTTTTTGTCATACCATGTAGTCAAACGAGAGACAACCAAAATCAGCGATAAACATTTTCGTAGCCGGCAGTTTGCTTCAGCAAAGGCGAATGGCTGCTCCTCCAGGGACCCGTGCCACCCTCGGCATCGTAAGAGGGGCGGACCATGAAGCGAAGCGAAATGGTGGGGTCGAGCGCAGCGAGACGGTCTTCGGAGGAGGCAGCCGTCGTTAAAAAAAGAAGATGACTCTATTAAAGGGTCATCTTCTCATTTTGCATGCAAGCCGGAAACGTCCTGTAATTCGGCAGGGTCCTGCAAGCCGGAAGCGGCGTAGCCGCTTAGAAAGTAAACCTTATCATGCCCTTGAGGCGGTGGTTGGTCACCCAATGGAGCCCCTTCTCATAAAGGCCGCTGTCTAAAGAGATGCCTTGCGCCTTGTCACCGTACTCGACAGAAGTAAGCTCATACTCAAGACCTAAGGCAAGTTTCCCCAAATTATACACCACGGCCGGAGTCAGACGATACATGCTGTTCAGATTGGAAAAACTATTGCCGCTGAACCAATAGTATTGGTTTTCTTGTGCGTCCTCTGCAGGTTTAACAAGAGCTTTAGCGGTACCGAAGTTTTTCACATATCCGCCGAACAGAATAAAGTCAACCTTGCCGGGGGCGTATTTGAGACTGAGCCAATTAGATGAGTTGCGGCTGGGCGTATATTCATACGAACCGTCCGGATTGATGGCGGAAATGCCATAACCTCCGTTCAGATTGATATGTTCGCCTGCCTGGGCTAACACACTTTTGAATTTCACGGTGAAAGCATCTTTCTTCCATTGCGCATAGAAGAAAGGTGTCATGGTTGTAATGCGGTCGGATGTGAAATTCCCCGCCGCATCGTAAAGACGCGGCTTGATGCTGAGCACATTTAAACCGAAGCGCATTAGGAGATTACCCGAAGCCACATTTACACCTGCATAGAATTCAGGAGTATTCCCCCATTTGATATAAGAAGCGCTTTTTCCTGCAGGCCCCGAAGAAGCATATTGCATCTGCCAAATGGCATAAGCAGTCATACCGATTGCAGGCGTTGCTTTATATTCGTACTGCACCAGCGGGGTGCGGCTGAAAGGATTGAAAGGAGCGCCGGCATTCAAAGAAAAGATGTCAGGCAGGTCGGCAGCCAAAGGATGCCAGGCCTGCCCTGCCTTTAAATTCCAATTCCCCTTTGCAAGGGTGACAAAAGCCTGGCGCAGACGCAAATTAGCCGTTCCGGTTACCTTGTCATTGCCAAGTCCATTGTAAAAGTCGGCTTCAATACGGGCGCCCATCTTAATGCCATCCACCTCATATCCCTTTGCCTCAACCCATATGCGCGAAGTCAGGGCGGCGAAACGGGCATTTACATATTCATACCCGTCGCCGTCCTTGGGAACATATGTGAAGAAATCTTCAGTCAGGGCCACCATCTCATGCGAATCGACCGCATAATAGTTGCGTACGAAACCATGCACCTCAATGGAAGGCTTGCTTTCCTGTGCGGAAAGCGCAAACGCCAATACTGAAAGTATGATTATGCTTATTGTCTTTTTCACTTGCTAAAACGGGAATATCTTAGTAAGCCAGAAGAAGCCGAATACGAAGCCCACAGCACCGATGATGATGCCCACCTTGGCCATATCTTTGGTTTCAACCAAGCCTGTGGATGATGCGATTGCATTCGGAGGAGTGGAAACAGGGAAGCACATGGCGAGAGATGCGCACACGGCTATGAAAACAATCATACCTTCGGTGCCGCCAAGAGCCATAAACTCAGCATTGTTGGCAGCGGCCGGATCCGCCATACCTTGAGCCACTACAATAAGAATAGGTATAAGCAAGGCTGCGGTTGCAGAATTGCTGATGAAGTTGGACAGGAAGTAGCATATAAGACCTGCCACAACAATTACAAGCACAACTGACATTGAGCCGAAAGGAATAGCCTCGATAAGGGTTTGTGCCAAGCCCGTACCTTGAAGGGCGGTGCCCAAGGCAAAACCTCCCGCTACAAGCCATAATACGCTCCAATTGATTTCTTTTATCTCTTCTTTACCGAAAATGCCGAGCATGGTAAGAACTCCCAAGGGAATAAGCGCAACTACATTCGAATTTATATGATGAAGCTGCTCGGTCATCCACAGCAATACCGTTCCAAGAAATACAATCCACACCGTAATGGTCTTCCAATCCTTTTTACGACTGCTCTCAGGGATTTCGATCTTTATCTCCTTAACCTTGAAGGGGTATAAAACACTAAGAATGAACCAGGAGAATAAAATCATTATAATCACATAAGGCACCATGTGCAGAGCCCAAGTGCCAAAACTGACATCGGCTCCGGCATCAGCTAAAAAGCGTACTGCTGTAGCATTGGGAGGAGTACCTATGGGGGTGCCTATTCCACCGATATTGGCTGCTACCGGAATTGCGAGAGTAAGACCTATACGACCGCGGCCATCTTTGGGAAGAACCGCAAGTACGGGAGCCAAAAAGCCAAGGAACATTGCCGCTGTAGCGGTATTGCTCATAAACATGGAGAAGATGCTTATGACAGCGAGGAAGCCGAGCAGCACAGCCTTAGGCTTGGTGCCGAAAAACTTGAGAAGGAATCTTGCAAGAGTAACGCCCAAGCCGTATTTTTCGGCCACAATGGCAAGCACAAAGCCTCCAAGGAAGAGCATTACCACAGGATCGGCAAAAGCGGACATCAGTTCCTTATAGTCCACAAGTTTTCCCGCCTCGGGAGTGCAGAGAAAGCCTATGCCCTTATTGGAAACTGTTAGCAGTGAAAGCACAATCACCAAAATCGAGGTGGTCCAGTTAGGGATGATTTCGAAAATCCACATCAGGGCGGCGAAAGCAAAAAGTGCGATTACCCGTTGTTGAGTGGCGGTTAAGGCATCGATGCCGTAGAAAGACCTGGGCACGGCCAATAGGAATATTGTCACTATGAGCACTATAGGCAGAAGTACACAATACTTTAGGTTGATTTTTTTAGCAGTCATAGCTATATTTAAGTTATATTAAAAAAAGGTCACTTTCCTGTGCGGAAAGTGACCGCAAAAGTAGTCAATTATTTCGACTTGACCAATTATATGACACCTTGTTCGAGCATGGCTTGCGCAACTTTCATGAAGCCGGCGATATTAGCGCCCTTCACATAATCCACACTGCCGTCTTTCCGGATTCCATATTTTACGCACTGCTCGTGAATTGCAGCCATTATTGTGTTGAGTTTCTCGTCAACTTCCTCGGCTGTCCAGCTGATATGAGAAGCATTCTGCGTCATTTCCAATCCGGAAGTGGCGACACCTCCTGCGTTCACTGCTTTGCCAGGGCCGAATAATATGCCGTTGTTCTGCATCCAATGGATGGCATCGGGCTGGCATCCCATATTGGAAATCTCGAAGAGGGCACGGCAGCCGTTCTTCTTGAGCTCCTGAGCATCAGCAAGATTCAACTCATTTTGGAAAGCAGAAGTAAATGCTATATCTACGGGCACAATCCAAGACTTCTTGCCGGCTGTGAACTTGGTCTTGTCCGGGAATTTGGTATTCATATCCTCAACCTTATTACGATTGGAGGCACGCATTACGAGCATATAGTCTATCATCTCATCGGTAATACCCTCGGGAATTTCGCAAACTCCGTCGGGTCCGCTGATGGCGACCACCTTCGCGCCGAGCTGCTTCGCCTTGGTTGCAGCGCCCCATGCCACATTGCCGAAGCCGGAAAGAGAAATGCGCTTACCTGCTAATTTTTCGCCAACCTTTGCAAGTGCGAGCGATGCAAAATACATTGCACCGAAGCCTGTAGCCTCCGGACGAAGGATGCTTCCGCCCCAAGTCAGACCTTTGCCGGTAAGAACACCGGTATTATACTGACGGGCAAGTTTGCAATACATTCCGTTCATATAGCCTATTTCGCGAGCGCCAACGCCGACATCTCCTGCGGGAACATCCTGATCTGGACCGATGCAGCGCCAAAGTTCGAGCATATAAGCCTGGCAGAAACGCATTATTTCACCGTTGCTCTTGCCTGTAGGGTCAAAATCGGAGCCGCCCTTGCCGCCACCCATAGGCAGTGTGGTAAGAGCATTCTTGAAGGTCTGCTCGAAACCGAGGAACTTTAGCATAGAGGGCGTTACCGCCTTATGGAAACGAATGCCTCCCTTATAGGGGCCTATGGCGCTGTTGAATTGCACGCGATAACCGAGGTTGGTCTGAACCTCGCCTTTATCATCCACCCATGCTACGCGGAAAGTGAAGATGCGGTCCGGTTCCACCATGCGCTCTACAATTTTCGCCTTCTCAAACTCAGGATGCTGATTATAAACTTCTTCGATACTTTCAAGCACTTCCTGAACTGCCTGAAGATATTCATTCTCCCCCGGGTATTTCGCCTGGAGTTTTGCCAAAATTTCGTTTGTTTTCATAATGTTTTTATTAAGTGGTTATTTATAAAATTATTTTACTTCCCAAGTGCTGCCGCTGTTAAGGAGTTCATCCATACAATGAATTTTAGCCTTTGCGGTAATGTCCTTTACCTGATCTCGCACGCCGTCATCATAGGTAACATCCTTGACATCGCGTATCACGCCGAGAGCAACAGGAAAATCGGGATATTTCATTTCTGCGAGCATCATATGAATGCCGACATTTTCGGCATGGGCATCGTGAACCAGAATATCGTCAACGGTATAGCCATCCTGCCCTATTGTCACGACCTTGAGCTCCATACCATCGAGCACAAGCCCTTTGTCTTTATTTTTACCGAAAATCATCTTTTCACCGTGGCGGAGAACTATTGTGCGGTCCGCCCTTACGGAAGAATCGGAAATGTTTTTATAGACGCCGTCATTGAAGATAACGCAGTTTGTGAGCATCTCCATAACGGATGTGCCGTCGTGAAGCGCCGCATTTGTCATGATTTCCTGATTCAGGGCCAGTTCCACATCAAGCGAGCGGGCGAAAAAAGTGCCCTTCGCTCCAAGCACTAAAGAGCCCGGATTGAAAGGATGCTCAACCGTGCCGTAAGGAGAGGTTTTGGTGATGGCTCCGAACTTGGAGGTAGGAGAATACTGCCCTTTGGTAAGGCCGTAGATTTTATTGTTGAAGAGGATTATGTTGATGTCGATATTCCTGCGGATGGCATGGATGAAATGATTGCCTCCGATGGCAAGGGCATCACCGTCTCCGCAAGCCTGCCATACGGTAAGCCAGGGGTTGGCCACCTTTATGCCGGTGGATATTGCCGTAGCCCTGCCGTGTATGGAATGGAAGCCATAGGTGTCCATATAATAAGGAAGACGGGAAGAACAGCCTATGCCGCTGACCACCACATAGCGTTCCTTTGCATAATTGCAAGCCTGGCTTACTTGGGGAAGAGCCCTTTGCAAAGCGGCCAAAACAGCATGGTCTCCGCAGCCGGGGCACCAGCGTACCTCTTGATTGGACTTGAAATCTTTGAATGAAAGTGTTGCCATATAGCTTAAATCTCCTTATTTATTGCGTCTACAAGTTCATTTACAAGGAAAGGCTGTCCCTGCACCTTGCCGAAGGAAACAATATTTGCCTTAGGGAAAAGAGTGCGGAGGTAGCCTGCAAACTGACCGCTGTTGAGTTCGCATACCAAAACGGTCTCGAAACCTTCTAAAACCTTTTTGGTATTGCGCGGAACAGGCATAATATAGTCGAAATGAGCACGGGAAAGCGTTTTTCCTGCTTCACGCACCTGGCTCACTGCAGAGAGAATATGACCATAGGTTCCACCCCAGCCAACTACAAGCAATTTGCCCTTTTCGGGACCGTCTATCTGCAGCTCGGGGATAAAGTCCGCAATTTTCTGAACCTTTGCCGCACGCTCATCCACCATCCTTTGGTGATTGGCGGGATCGGAAGAGAGCATGCCGGTATGGTTTTTTTCGAGACCACCCACACGATGCTCAAAGTTTTTCTGACCGGGAATAGCCCACTTGCGCACAAGGGTCTCGGGATCACGCTCGAAAGGATGGAAAGTGCCGTCTTCCGACAATTTTGTGGCAAAAGGAGGTTTGATTTCGGGATAATCAGCCATACGGGGGATAAGCCAAGGCTCACTGCCGTTGCCGAGGAAGCCTTCGCTGAGAAGTATGACCGGAGTCATATGCTCGAGTGCTATTTTTGCGGCATTGAAAGCCGTATCAAAGCAGTTTGACGGGGAATGTGAAGCCAAAACAGGGATGGGGCATTCGCCATTACGTCCGTAGAGTGCCTGACCCAGGTCTGTCTGCTCTGTCTTGGTGGGAATTCCTGTAGAGGGACCCGCGCGCTGAACATCCACTATCACGAGCGGAAGCTCAGTCATCACAGCAAGGCCGAGAGCCTCGCTCTTGAGTGAAAGACCCGGACCGGAAGTGGTGGTAACCGCTAAGTTGCCGGCAAAAGCCGCACCTATTGCCATGCAGATGGCTGCAATTTCATCCTCTGCCTGAAGAGTTTTGACTCCCAAATATTTATGTATGGCAAGTTCTTGAAGTATCTCCGTGGCCGGAGTAATTGGATATGAGCCGCAGAAAAGCGGAAGACCGCTTTTTTCGGCAGCTGCCATAAGCCCCCAAGCGGTTGCCTGATTGCCCGTAATATTGCGGTATGTGCCTTTCTTCAGTTTGGCAGGGGCAATATGATAAGTATCGGCTATCATTTGCAGATTGGCCGCATAATTGTAGCCATCCTGCAATACCTTTTTATTGGGCTCAACCATTTCGGGACGCTTTTTCCCGAATTTCTTTTCGATATATTCGAAAGTATATTCGAGAGGACGGTCGAACAGGAAATAAGCAATGCCGAGCGTGAACATATTCTTGCACCTGTCAATGGACTTCTTGTCCATGCCGCTGTCTTTTAAACTCTCCTCTGTAAGAGTAGTGATGGGGGCGATAATGAGCTTGCATTCATCGAGTCCAAGTTCCGTAAAAGGATTCTTGGTTTTGAAGCCTGCCTTTTCTATGAGAGCATCGGTAAAGGCATCTTTGTCTATGAGAATGGTAGCTGTCCGCTTGCACCATTTGGCATTGGCTTTGAGCGCAGCAGGATTCATGGCCACAAGCATGTCGCAATAATCACCGGGGGTGTTCACCTCTTTGCTTCCAATGTGCACCTGATAGCCCGAAACTCCGGATACAGTTCCTTGCGGGGCGCGAATTTCGGCAGGATAATCAGGAAAAGTGGAAAGTTCGTTACCGTAAACTGCAGAGGTATTTGCAAAAAGAGTTCCGGTGAGCTGCATGCCATCACCGGAATCTCCCGCAAATCTTATTACAACATTTTTGGCGTCAATTACCTTGTGTTGCATTTCTTAATTATGTGATTGTTTTGGTAAAGATTTGGTAAAGATTAGTCTTATTGGAGATTGGCTGCAGCGGCTTGCAATTCCGCCTGCAATGATTCTAATGTTCTGTCTTCGGGGATGCCGAGAGCCTGGCGCGCCTCTTTGGTGAGGTCGGTCCACTGGGTCTCATCCAAATAAAGAGCTGTGCTGCGGTCTATTACAACTAAATAGCCGCCTTTCTTGGCGATTTCGTTAAGAGTATCCTGTGCTTTCTTGTAGATGGGAGCCATGAGCTGTTGTTCCTGTTGTTGAAGTTCCTGCTGTATGCTTTGGGAGAACTCCTGAACGCGGCGCTGGATGTCGGTCAGCTCCTTTTCCTT
>Ga0255345_1002417_pt1 | contig 23938 bp, 12 predicted proteins | sample wastewater_treat_6_FD_192415 | JGI IMG/M metagenome (GOLD analysis project Ga0255345, IMG submission 192415) | Wastewater microbial communities from Lulu Island WWTP, Vancouver, Canada - plant20 | ecosystem: Engineered > WWTP > Wastewater > Unclassified | place: Canada: Vancouver, British...
GCGAAATTCAATGTCAATTCGGCGTTCTTGCTTCGTGTAGTGCTTGCTCATGCCCATAGTATAGCAAGAGGCGAGTCCAATTTCACCCGTAGGGTGAGCTTTTCCCCGGGTCGCTAAGGATTAGGGTGAAGCTGAACGACGGCACCGAACTGGTGATTAACGCCGAAGACCAGCTCTACTTCAGCGGTCTGCCGGAAAACAACAACGGGGCGGTGGGCTATGTGCGCTATGAGTTCCTCAGCCTGCGCAGCGGTTGCAGCAGTACTCTGACGCCGTATCAGTCGGTGGCTTCGTCCAAAAACAACGAGAAGTTCAACGGCGACTTCGGGAACACTTTGGGCGAAGGGCTTTCCAGCGGTCAGTCCAAGGTGGAGATTGAGAAATCGGCGGATCCGGCTGCGCTGGCACCGGGTGGAACCATTGACTATACCATCGCCTTCACCAACTCGGGCGAGGTTGCCGTGGGCCTGCCGAATCTCTTCATGCCGCTGGTGGTGCAGGATTCCATTCCGGCTGGCACGGCTTATGTGGCGGGATCGGCGACCAACAACAATGTTTTGCCGCCGAGCGTGATGGCTTATGTCGTGTATTATTCGACCAATTCCGGCGCTACGTGGAGCACGACCGAGCCGGCAAACGCCGCCGACGTGACCGATTTGCAGTGGTGGTTGAGCGAGACGTTTCTCCCCGGCGAGGCTGGCGAGGTGGCGTTCTCCGTCACGGTTGATTCGCCTTACAACGAGCCGGTTCCCTATGTGCCGAATACGGCCGGCCTGAGTCTTGGCAACACTGTGCCGTTTGAGACGGACGACACCCTGACGATTTTGCAAGGCAGCAACTCCATCAGCGGCGTGGTTTGGGCTGACGACGGTACCGGCGGCGGCTTTTTCGGCAACGGCGAAAAGGAGGGTTCCGAGGCCGGAATACCTGACATTCTCGTTTCGCTCTACTACGACATGAATGACAACGGGATTCTCGATGCGGAGGATTTGTTCTTGTTCTCTACCAACAGCGCGGCGGGCACCGGCGCCTATGCGTTCAATCATTTGCGCGACGGCAACTACCTCGTGCGGGTGGATCCCCGCGATCCCGATATGCCGGTGGGCTACACGCCGACGACCGATATTCTGCTGGCGGTGGATTTGGATTCGGCGGGGACCAATCCCAATCCCGTCAATTCAACGGGCAACGATTTCGGGTTTGCTCCGGCTCTGGTATTGGAGAAGACCGGGCCGACAGCCCTGACGGAGGATGGGCTGGTGACTTACACGCTGGTGGTGTCCAACCGCTTTGTCGGCGACGGCTCCGGCGGGGGCATTCCGCACACGGAGACGGCGTGGGCGTCGGAGTGCGATGAGTTGAACTGCGGCACCCGCAACAAGGCATGGATTCAGCCCGCCAACGCTTATAGCCCGCCGGGGCCGGACGGCCAGTATGCCATATGCCCCCTTGACAACGCGGCGGAGTCGCTGGGTGTGAGCGGTTACCATTTCGCGCAGCAGTCGGGGAACATCACGAATGTACAAGTGCTCATTCCCGTACAGGTCAGTGGCACCTGCGGGCCCTCCGATCAGTTGCAAATAAACCTGATTCAACGCCCCTCCACGGTGATTTACACGACGACTTACAGTGCGCTGGCGATGTCGAATGGCACGATGACCCTTGACGTGACGGGGGTGCAGGCGTGGGACTGGGCGGACTTTGGCACCAATCTGACGGTTCAGCTTGTGTCCGACCGCAAGGGCAACTATACGGGGACGCTCCTGGTGGATGCCATCGGGTTCCGGGTGGAAACGGACGGGGTGGACGGAGAGGCCAGCGGTGACAACACGCTCGACCCCGTGCGGCTGGAGGATCTTTTCGACACTTCCCGGCTGAGTTTCATCACGGCTGATCCGCCGTTGACTACGCTGACGACGAACGGGACCACTGGCCGGCTGTTCTGGGACAACGTCGGCCCGATCTATCCGGGCGGCACGGCGACGGCCACTGTGCAGTTCGCGGTGCTGGAGCCGCCGGGGAACGTGGCAGCGCCCACGACCAACCGCGCGGTAATCACCAATGCCACGTATCGCAGCGGGCTGCCGGCCAACTCCGCCACCTCCGACGTGGTTAGCGTTGTGGCGCCGGCGGGGCGCATCGGCGATTTCGTCTGGCGCGATCTCAACGCCAATGGCGTGCAGGACGGCGGCGTTGAAACCGGCATTGCCGGAGTGTCGGTTGTGCTGACGCCGCCGCCGGGCGTGGACATTGGCAACGGCGCGGGCAACCCCATCACCAATGTTACCGACAGCACGGGGTATTATCTGTTCGACGGCCTGACGGAGAGCGGCGACTACACGGTGACGGTGCTGACGGCCACACTGCCCGGCGGCAGCGGGACCAACACGTGGGATCGCGACGGCAACAAGAACAACCAGACCACGGTTGCGCTTGACGCGACCTCCATTTCCGGCGGCGACAAGATTCTCGACGCGGATTTCGGCTACAACAATTTGCAGAGCGTGATCACCGGCAGTGTCTGGGACGACGTGAACCGCAGCGGAACGGCCGCGCCGGACACGGCCGAGCCGTGGCTGGAAGGCGTGGTGGTTCACTTGTATGACAGCAACGACGTGATGGTGGGCACGACCACCACCGGCGTGAACGGAGTGTTCACCTTCCTGGGCCTGTTCGACGGCGCATACACGGTGCGGGTGGACACCAACAGCGGGGCGCTGGCGGCCGGCACCTGGGCGCAGACCTTCGACAGCGACGGCCTGGGCACCGCCCATGCCGTTTCCGTCACCGTGCCGCTGGGCGGGCAGGGGCGGGCCGATTTCAGCTATGTGGAGACCGGTGTCTGGGACATTGGCGACACGCTGTTCTATGATTGGAACGGCAATGGCATTCAGGACGCCAACGACGAGGGCATGGCCCATATCACCGTGTGCCTTTTCCGAAATTCCGACGGCAACGGCGAGTACGATCCGCTGCAGGACCCGCTGGTCGCCACCACTGTAACGGCCAGCGACGGGACCTATCTGTTCCCGAACCTGCCGGACGGCGACTACATTGTGATGGTGCAGCGCAGCGATCCGGATTTCCCGGCGCTGTACGAGATAACGGCGGATCCCTACGGGGCGATGAACGGCGTCAGCGCCGTGACGATTGCCGGCGCGGATGACCTCGACCAGGATTTCGGCTTTCACCCCTATGGTTTCGGGGCCATCGGCGACACGGTCTGGCGCGACATGAACGCGGACGGCATTCAGTCCGGCCTGCAGGAGACGGGCATTGCTCACATTCTCGTCAGCCTGTACGCGGACTTCAACGGCGACGGCACTTATGTTCTGCTGCAAAGCACCAACACGGCCGCTGACGGCACCTATTTGTTCAGCGATTTGCCGGACGGCCGCTACCGCGTGGTGGTGGATACCGCCGAAGAGCATCTGCCCGTGGACGCCTTCGGCAATCCGTTCTACGCCAGCACCGGAACGTCGGTGGATATTATCCTCAGCGGCGGCAACACGGATTTGTCGGCGGACTTCGGCTTCTCGCCCCACGCCGCCATCGGCGACACGATTTTCTGGGACGCCAACCGCAACGGCACTCAGGACAACTCCGAGGAGGGCATCCCGGGCGTGACGGTGAATCTGTATCTCGACGTGAACGGCGACGGGGTTCTGGACGCGGGCGACACATGGTTGGCCAACACCGTGACTGACGCCAGCGGGCTGTATCTGTTCGACGGCCTGCTGCCGGGCAAGTATGTCGTGGCGGTGGACGAGGCCAGCGGGCCGCTCGTGGGCGCGAGCATCTCGGCGGATCCGGATTCCGACGGTCTGACCTGCGACGATCCCGCCAACACTGTGCCGTGCGACGGCCAGCACGGCCGCACACTGTCCAATGGCCAGAACTTCATGGGCGCTGACTTCGGCTACATTCCGCCGGGCGCGGTCATCGGCGACACGGTTTGGATTGACACCAACAACAACGGGGTCCGCGACGCGAACGAAAGTGGCATCGGCTTTCTTCCGGTGGTGCTGTATTCCAACGGGGTGGCCATCGCCACCAACCTGACGGATGCTGACGGCTGGTATTACTTCAGCGACTTGGGTGATGGCACCTATTTCGTGGCGGTGGATACCAACAACGCGGCATTTCCCGGCGGATTGATGCCGACCGTTGATCCTGACGGCGCGCTCGACAACTTTGCGACCAATATCGTGGTTTCCGGCGGCAGCGTGACGTCCGTGGGCGGAGTTCCGTGCACGGACTGCGATCTCTCGATTGATTTCGGCTATCGCTACGTTGGCGACAACAGCCTGAGCGGGACCATCGGCATGGACGCGGAGCCCTACGACGGCTTGATGAACGGCATGAACACCAACGGGGTGGGGGCGGGCGAGTCGCCCTATTCGGGGGTGCAGGTGTATGTGTACCTCTGGGATGACGACGGCGACGGCGTCGTCGAGTCCGGCGAATACATTCTTCTCTCCAGCACGTTCACCGACGCCAACGGCGACTACCTGTTCACGGGGCTTCCCAACGGTGACGGCGACGACAAATACATCGTTTCGAGCGTCGCGCCGGAGAATTACCTCAAGCTGACGACCACCAATGGTTCGATTCCGGGCGTGACGGTGACAGAGACCGTCAATGTGCAAGGCAACACGGTTTCGGCCTATCTCGCGGTGGATATCGTGGCGGACACGGACGTTTACAACATGGATTTTGCCTATCGCCCGACGGTGTTTTACGACTACGGCGATTTGCCCGAGAGCTACCAGACGATGGGGACCGATGCCGCGCGCCATATCGTGCCCGCCGTGCCGAACCTGTATCTCGGCGCGCTGGTGGACACGGAGCCCAACGGGCAAGCCTCGCCGGCGGCCGATGGCGACGATCTCAACGGAAGCGCGGATGAAGACGGCGTGGAAATCATCGGCGTCTGGCAGGACGGCCCCGGCGGCGGGACGGTGCAGGTCACGGTGGGGGCGGGGACCGGCTGGCTGGTGGGCTTCATTGACTTCAACAACAACGGCACGTTCGTGGATGCCGGCGAAATGGTTATCAGCCAGGCCGTGTCGGCCAGTGGCGGCGAGTCCGGCGACGGTGTGCACACGATTAGCGTGGATGTGCCGCCGGGGGCCATCAACGCGGCGACCACCACGACGCTGTTTGCGCGTTTCCGCCTGATGCCCTCCGCGCCGTACATTCCCGAGCTGGCCTTCGCGGGCACCGCCAACAACGGCGAAGTGGAAGACTACGCCTGGGACCTTCTCGGCAGCATCGGCGACTACGTCTGGGAAGACCTCAACGGCGATGGCGTGCAGGACGCGGGCGAACCGCCGCTCTCCGGCGTGCGTGTATTCATTGACGTCAACGAGAACGGGAAATGGGATGAGGGCGAGGCGTATTCCATCACGGATGCCAACGGCCTGTATCACATCGGCGGCCTCACGCCGGACACCTACAGCGTGCGGGTGGATACCAATACGCTGGCCTTCGGCCTGGCTCCCACCTATGACCGCGACGGCATCGGCAGTGCGCATGTCGCCTCCGTCACCCTGACCCAGGGCGAGGTGATTCGCGACGTGGATTTCGGCTATAAGATTTTCCTTGCCGACATCGGCGTCTCAAAGGTCGCCAACACCAACGAAATTTATGAAGGCGACACGGTGGTGTTCACCATTGCCGTCACCAACTTCGGTCCCGACGTGGCCAACCCCGTCACGATTCAGGATGTGCTTCCGGCAGGGCTGACCTATGTGGCGGACACGCCCAGCCAGGGGACGTACAACCCCGCCACCGGCGCGTGGGAGGTCGGCACGCTGACGGTGCCGGCGAGCGCACAACTGGTGATTACGGCGATCGCCGCTCCCGGCTCCGCCGGTTCCATTCTGACCAATACGGCGATTCGGGCGGCTTCCGTGCCCGCCGACCCCAATCCGTCCAACGATACTTCTTCCGCCGAGGTCATTGTGCGCGGCGCGGACCTTGCCGTTTCCAAATCCGTTGACAATCTCCGCCCGTACGAAGGCGATCCGCTGACCTACCGGATTTCGGTGACGAACCACGGGCCGTCCGTGGCCACCGGCGTGGTGATTGAGGAGCAGATTCCGGCGGGCTTGACGTATGTGACCCACAGCACCAGCCAAGGCGCCTATGACACGGGGACGGGCTTGTGGTCGGTGGGCACGCTTGGCATCGGCGCCGGCGCCTGGCTTGACATCAGCGTCAACATCAACTACGGCACGCTGGGCACGGTGATTACCAATGTGGCGTCGGTGTACGCCACCGACCTGCCCGATCCCAATCCGACCAACGATTCCGCCCAGGTGAAGGTTTATGTCCCGCCGCTGGTGATTTCCAAGAGCTCCAGCCCCACGAACCCGGTTTCGCTCGGTGATACGATTACGTACACGATTGTCGCGACCAATATCGGCCCCTGGGTGCACACGAACGTGGTCATCACCGACCCGATTCCGCCCGGCACTATTTTCGTGCCCGGCAGCGTGACGTTCACGTCTTATCCGCCGCGCGCGGACATCGTTGAACACTACCTCGACACGTTCTCGGCCCGGACCTACACGAATCAGGACGGGGACTTGCTTTGGAACACGGCCTGGACTGAAAACGGCGAAAGTGACGGACCCACAAGCGGATTCGCCCAAGTGCTGTCCAACGGCTGGGCGAGCCTCAGCCGGACCCGCTCGCTCGTGCGTTCGGCGGACCTCTGCGTCGCGGAGAGCGCGGAGCTGTCGTTCACGCTCCGTCAGGCTTCCACCGTTCAGACCAATGTCATCCGCGACGAATTCAACGCCGTGGCCTACACCAACAGCAACGGCAATCTGCCCTGGGCGTCGAACTGGATCGAAAGCAACGATGACGCCCTGCCGAATTCGGGTTCGGTTCAGGTCACTGGCGGCCAGTTGCGCTTCCTGAACTCTGGCCCCAACACGCAGATTGAGCGATGGGTGGATCTCACTGGCCATACCAATGCGGTGTTCTCGTTCGATTATTCCGCCTCCCGCCTGAGAAGCTCGCGCTATATGGATGTGTACGTGGTTTCCAACAACACCGAATATCTGTTGCAACGCTTCACGGCCCCGGCGTCCGGATCGGCCAGCTATAATCTCGGCCCCTATCTTGCCGCGTCCAACGCCATCGTTTTCCGCGCGAACGGCTGGAACAACCAGCAGTTCACGATTGACAACGTGAACATCCAGCTCACCCGTCCGATGCAGACCGCCATTGATAACGCCTTTGTTGAGGTGTCCCCCAACGGCACGGACTGGACCACGCTGTATTCCGCCAACGGCAACATCAGCAACACCGTCACCGCCAGCTACGACCTGTCGGCATACTGCAGCACGAACACCCAGGTGCGCTTCCGCACCAGCGGCTACACCAACACCGGCGCCCAGCTCTGGTTTGACAACGTTGACATCGCCCTGACCAAGAAGGCCGGCGCTGACGAGGTGGGCGATCCGCCGAATCTGCTGTCCGGCTGGGTGCTTGGCACCAACGAAGCCGTGGAAATCACCTATCAGGTGATCGTGGACGAAACCGTTTTCACCACGCAGGTGATCAACACCGCCACCGCCGTCAGCGACCTTCAGGACGAGCCCGTCTGGGCCAGCGTCACCAACGAGGTGGATCTCGTCGGCGTGAGCCTCGGCGGCCTTGTTTGGTTTGACTCCAACGGCAACGGCATCCAGAACAGCTCGGAAACCGACCGCTTCACCAACCTGGTGGTCACGCTCTATTACAACGGCAATCCCATCCGTACCCAGACCACCGACGAAAACGGGGCTTATCTGTTCGAGCAGCTTGTCCCCGGCGACTATTACGTAGTCGTCGCGATGACCGATCTGCCCGCGGATGTGATCGTGTCTCCGGCGTTTGCCTATCCGGATCACGAGATAGACTGTAATTTCACCTTGCAAGAATCGGGCAGCGGGTCGTCATATACCCGCTACGCCGTTTCACCTGTAGTCACCTACGCCGACGGCGAGTCCGACCTCTTCATTGACCTCGGCATACGCCAAGTGAATCCCACGCGCGCCGACGTGGTCGAGGTCTGGGGCGAGTGGCGCGACGGCCGCGGAGCCATCGGCTGGCGCACCGGGTCCGAGTGGGGCACCGCCGGCTTCCTGCTGACGCGGGTGGATGAAGCCAGCGGCGAGGAAACGCCGCTCAACACTGCGGCCGTGCTGTCGTCGCTGGCGGCGAATGGCGCGGTGTACACTCTGGCCGACCCCGCCGCCACGCGCGGGGGTGGGGGACGCTATCGCCTCACCGAAATCGAATTCTCCGGTGAGAAGCGAGACCTCGGCACGCACGATGTGACGTTCGGCGAGCCGCCGCCGCAGGCCATCGCCGCGCGCAGCGCATTGAAGGCCGCGCGCGCGACGAAAGCCGCCAGCGCACCGGCCAGTTACGCGCCGCGCGCGCTGCCGGGCACGTCCCCCGTCTTGAAGGTGCAATATCGCAAACCCGGCATCTACGCCGTGAACCTCGCGGACCTTGCGGACGGCATGGGCCGCCCGCTGAGCGATCTGGCCGCTGCCGCCGCTGCCAACCAACTGGCGATTCGTCAGGGTGGCGCGCCGCTGGCGACCATCTACGATGAAGCCGCCGCCCGCGTTCTCTTCTACGGTCCGGCCACCGACAACTGGTACGCCCGTGACAACGCCGCCATGATTGCCATCGGCCCCGGTGTTGCCATGCCGCGCCGCGCGCCCGCCGCCACCAGCGGCGAGACCGTTCTACCCGTGCAGGTGCGCTTTGAGGAAGACCGCTACCCGCTCGACACGTCCATCCAGTGGACCGGCGACATCTACTACTGGGATTACGTCATCGTGAACACCCGGTCCTCCTACGCGCCGTCATTTTCCGTGGACCTCACCGGATGCCAGAGCGACGTGCAACTCACCGTGCGCCTGCAAGGTTGGAACAGTTCCACGAACAAACCGGACCACTGCGCCGAAATCTATTGGAACGGCTCGCTCGTTGCCTCGGGCACTTTCGACGACACCGAAACCAAGGAGATCACCTTCACCGTTCCCGCCGCTGACGTTATTGCCGGCGTGAACGAACTGACCGTGAAGGGCATTCTGCTGCCGGGCCGCGCCGCCAGTTTCTTTGTGGTGGATTGGATAGACGCCTCGTTCGATCGCGCCGTTGCGCCGGAAGCCGCCACCGCGTTCTACGAAGCCGCTGCCGCCGTCCCCGCGATTTCCGCAGCCGCCTATACCCAGCCCGTGGCTCTCGCACTCGATGCCGCCGGCGCGCCGACATGGCTGGCGGACGAAAACGGCGCGCTCCCGGCGCGCGCGTTTGCCGCCGCCGAAGGCGACGCCCGCTACGCGCTGGCTGAGGCCGACGCCATCCCCGTGCTCGTCCCCACCGCCGTCAACGCGCAGCCGTGGTTCCTCGCCGCCGACAACCGCGTGGACTATTTCATCATCACCTCGCGCCATCTCGAAGAGGCCGCCCAAGCGCTCGCCGATTACCGCGCCGGTCAGGGCCTGCGCGTCGGCATTGCCACCTTTGAAGACCTCGCGGACACCTTCGCCGGCGGCCTGCGCACGCCTGAGGCCATCCCCGCGGCCTTGCGCCACGCTGTCGCCACATGGGCGGAAGCCCCCTGGCTGGTTCTTTTCGCCGGCAACGGCAACTATGACTTCCTTGACGCGATGATTCAGACAACCAAGGAAGTCAACCATGTGCCGCCGATGATGCGGCCCTCCGACTACGGCACCTTCGCCGCTGACGCGCTGCTGACTGACCTCGACGGAGACGGTTTGCCTGACATCGCCGCCGGGCGTCTGCCCGCGAACACTCCCGCCGAACTCGCCGCCATGCTCGCGAAGATTCAGGCCTATGAAGAAGGCTTCGCCGCCGACTGGACGAAACAGATGGTGCTTGTGGCCGATAAGAACGACCCGCTCGCCGGCGATTTCCGCGCGGCCAACTCCAACTTTGCCGCGCAAGTCAGCGGCCGCATGAGCGTGGCCAGCATCGAATTGGATGTCACCCCCGTGCGGCAGGCCACCCCTGCCTTGACCAACTGGTTCAACACGGGCGCGGGCATCATTCACTACACCGGCCACGGCAAGGTCACCGTGCTGACGTCCAGCGCGCTGTTCAACACCACTCACGTCGCCAAACTATCCAACGCGCGGCCCCCAATCTTTGTTGCCCTGACCTGCCTGGCCGGTTCCTATGAGTCCCCCGGCGTCACCAGCTTGAGCGAAAGCCTGCTCGTGAAATCCGGCGGCGGCGCGGTTGCCGCGTGGAGCCCCTCCGGCTATTCGCTCAACGATTCGGCGGTCGCCCTCGGCACGGACTTCTACGACGTGGTCATCAACAGCGGCGCCAACACCCTCGGAGAGGCCGTGCTGTACGCGCGCCGCGCCCAGACGGGCAAGCTGCTCAACTCGGACACCTACGGCAGCTACAACCTGCTCGGCGATCCCGCCCTGCGTCTTGCCGGCAACATCGGCGACACCCCCGCCGCCACCAGCTTTGCCCAGTGGCGCTGGGGACAATTCGCCCCCGCCGACCTCGCCAACGACGCCATCAGCGGCAACACCGCCGAAAACTTCCGGCTCTACGCCCTGGGCGACACCGGCGAACTCACCGCCGAGTTCCCCGAATTCGGCAACGCCAACACCCCCGGCATCCGCAACGCCACGGACGACAGCTTCGTCATGCGCTGGCAGCGGCGCGCCCGCAGTCAGGACATCCTCTATCGCATCTACATTTCCTCCGACCTGCAAACGTGGGTGGCCGACCCCGCCGGCACCGAAATCATCAGTGTTGAAAGTGACCCCGATGGCGTGATGGAAACCGTCCGCACGCGGGTCTATCGCCCCGACATGCCCACCATCTTCATCGGCGTCAAGGCCGACCCCAAATAATCGCCATGACGCGCACCCCCACCATGCGCCCCGTTGCGCCATATGAACTTTTCCACGGTATGGAAAAGTTTTTCGCGATTTTTCCACGCTATGGAAAAATATTTTCCACACCGTGGAAAAATTCGGGCCGCAACGGGCGTTCGCCGCAAAAAGTTTTCCACACCGTGGAAAATCTTTTTCCGCCCGCTTTTTCCTGCCCCGCGGAGGCCCGCCGATGAACGCCCCCCGCTATCGCATGAAAGGCCGCGTCGTCCTGCGGCGCATCGGGCCCGACCGCCTGCTGGTGCCGGTGGCGGGCGACGCCGCCCAGGAAAATTGCGTATTCCCCGTCAACGAAACCGGCGAATTCATGTGGAACCGCCTGTCCGTCGGCGTCGCGCCCGAACAGGTTGCCGAGGAAGTCGCCCGCGAATTTGCCGTGTCCGCCGATGCCGCCACCGCCGATTGCCGCGCCTTTGCCGGCGAATTGGTGGCCAACCATTTACTGGAAGAGCAACCGTCATGACCTGCGCGTTTGAAACAGTCACCGAGCAATGGCTCAGCGGTTTCCGCGCGCGCACCGCCGCCGAACGGACCCCCGTGTCGGCGCATTTCGAACTGACGCGCCGCTGCAACCTCCACTGCCGCCATTGCTATCTCACCGTCGCCGAGCGCTGCGGCGAACGCCGCGCGGAAGAGCTGACGACCGCCGCCGTGAAAGCCGCCCTGAACGAATGGGCCGCTGCGGGCGTCCTCTTCCTCACGCTCTCCGGCGGCGAACCGCTCCTGCGAAAGGATTTTGCCGACATCTATCGCTACGCGCGCGAGCTGGGCCTGGTCGTCACGGTCTTCACCAACGGCACGCGGCTCACGGATGCCATCGCCGATCTCTTCCGCGAGCTGCCCCCGCGCAAAGTGGAAATCAGCCTCTACGGCGCCACTGCCGCCACGCATGACGCCATCACCGGAATCCCCGGCTCGCACGCCGCCGCGTGGGCGGGCATTCGCCGTCTTCTGGCGAATGGCACACGCGTCTTCCTCAAAACGGTTTTGATGACCGCCAATCAGCATGAGCGGGCCGACTTGGAACAACAGGCCGCGGAGGCCGGCTTCGAATTTCGCCACGACGCCGCCATTTTCCCGCGCATCGCCGATGCCTCGCCGGAACCTCTGGAGCTGCGCGTGACGCCGGAAACCGCCGTGGCCGCCGACCTCGCCACGCCCGAACGCCGCCGCATGTGGCGGAAAAGGATTGAGCAGTGCGCCGCCGGCGCGCCGTCCGGCGAACGACTCTATGCCTGCTCCGCCGGCATCACCGCGTTTCATGCCGACCCCTTCGGCGGCCTTTCGCCGTGCCTGCTCACTCGCGATTTCCTCTGCCCGGCGGACGACCGCCCCTTCGACGAGAAATGGCGCGCGGAGCTGGGCAAAATCGCCCAGGTTCCCAGACGCGGCGAGACCACCAGCTTTACCGGCAAGTTGCGCGGGGCCTGTACCCACTGCCCGGCGGCCAATCGCCTCGAAACCGGCGATGCCGAAACAGAACCAGAGTATATGCGGACGACCACCCGTTTGCGTTTTGACATGGCCATGAGCCGTACCAAGGAAGAATGAAGATGGAAACCAAAAATCAAAAAAAGTTGCAGACAAACGACGAATGGACCGCGCGCAAGCCATACACCAAACCCGAAGTGAAGCGGGTGGACCTGGCTCTGGCCGAAACCCTTTCGATTGGCTGCAAACTGGAATCTGAATACGCCTGTGTCGGGCCGCCCATTCGCATGCATGATGGAGGTTCGTGAGATTTGCCGGTCAGTTGAATATCGGCCCGCTGCAATTTGATTTGCAGGCGGCCGCGCCGTTGACGGTGTGCTATCCCGAACGGGCCTACGCCGGTTTCTTTCACGCGAAACCAACCGCGTCCAACGCGTTGCGCAGGCTGCCGGTGACGGTCACCCGAGGCGCGGAACCGATTCCAACGACGGAACCGCTCTTTCGCGGCGGCCGGAATTGGGCGGTCTGGGATGCCGGCGATGAATGGCAATTCGCGGCCGGATTCCATGAGCGTTCCGTCGCCCGCTGGATGTGCCGCCTGGCGCGCGATTTCTCCCGCGCGTCCGTGACGGTGGACTTCACCGGCGATGTGTGCGTCGCCCCGTTGTGCTATCCGTTGGATCAAATCCTGTCGTGGGGTCTGCTGGCGGGAATCGGCGGCGTTTTGTTGCATGCGTCGGTGGCGGTTCGCAATGGCGTGGCGCTGGTGTTTGCCGGTCGCAGCGGCGCAGGCAAATCCACGCTGGCCAGTCTGGTTCACGCCCAAGGTTGGCGAATTCTGAACGACGACCGCGTACTGGTGTTCAAGCGCGGCGGCGAATGGCGCGTGGCGGGTACGCCGTGGCATGGCTCCGGGCGATTCGCCGAGGCGCACGAAGCGCCCCTGGCGGGCTTGTTTTTCTTGCAACAAGCGCTGGCCGAAAGAATAGAGGAGATGGCGCCTTCCGAAATCCGTCTGGCGCTATTGGATGTGGCCTCCGTGCCGTGGTTTGCCGACGACTGGGCGCAACCGACGCTCGATACGCTCGAACGCCTGTGTGCGGAAGCGCCTGTGCGGCGGTTTCATTTTACGGCATCGGACGCGGCCGCGATTGCCGTTGCGGAGGCGGCGGACCGCTTGCGGATGGAGGAGGCTTACGCGTGAGACCGATGCGACAGCAACAGGCGATGCAGCCCGCGGCGCAAAGGCCGCAGGGCATAGCGCAGCAAGCCCCGGCCGCGAGCCAATGCGGTGTCCAGCCGACGGCGGCGGTCGCCTATTTTTGTCCACGCGGCAACACCCAGCACGGCATCCGCCGCCACCCATACGCCACCGCTCAGCGCGGCATCCGCCACTATGTAGATGCGTCTGCCGCCATGAGTCGCGCGGACATACCGATGCGCCGTCAGCCGCCCGCACGTTTCGTAAAGCACGATGCTGCCGCGCTTCAGCGGCCGGCTCGGCGGGGGCAGGATATGCAAAATGGCCCCATCGGGAATCGTGGGATTCATGCTCGGCCCGCCCGCACGAAAGCTCACAGGCGTTTGCTGACGCAACAAGTCGGTAATTACCTTGGAACTCTCTGGAGCGGTCAACGTCATGGACAACGGGAAAGGGTAGCTCAAGTTATGAACAAGACAAGCAGAGTTTTTATGGCCGCTGGACTGGCGCTGATAATCGGCGTCTCCGCGGCAAAAACTGTCCGCGCACAGGGCGCGTTGCGCACCGGCGAAGCCGTGGTGGCTGTCGTGGCCGGCCGGGCGGAGTCGCGCATACTCACCGCGCCCGTTCATGAGGGCCGCAGCGAAAACCGCAGGCTCTTCGAGGGCGCGGCGGTGGGCGAGTATAGCCATATCCAGACGGGCAAGGATGGACGTCTGTGTTTGGTTTTTTCGCCGGGCGCCATTTGTTGCGTGGCCCCGCAAACCAGCTTCACGATTATGCAGTTGCGGCACACGGCCGATGGCCTGCCGCGCACGGAAGACGACATCATTCGCAAGATTCACCTGCAAATGCGAGAGGGACGCATTCGCATTCAGGCGGGCACGCCGTCGCCAACCCTCGACATTCGCATCACGACCCCTGCGGGCATCATTGAAGCGCAGGGCGGGGCGTTCGTGGTGGCCCAAAGCGCTCAGGACCAGTGGACGGTTTTCCCCGACAGCGATGAATTAACCGTGACGCCCAAGGGCGGCGAGCCCACTGTGTTGCGCGCCGGACAAAACGCGCGCATGACCCTGACGGACAGCCGTAGCGCCGAGCTGCAAACCGAAGGCGTCCTCGTGGACCCGAACTTGCACCATTTTGAAGTGTGCAACGTCTATTTCGCTGACCTCGAACCCTTCATTCACAACCCGCTCGATTTCGATCGCGAAGGGTTGAGCGCCTATCTCGGCCCGGCCGCGCCTCTGTTGCAGTTGGATGCCGGCGCGCTGACCACCGATGCCAGCCCGACCATTCGCCCGTCCGTCGCCGCGGTCAATCCCCCCGTGTTGCCGCGCCCCGGCGAAAGCCAGCCCGGCGGGCGTTGGGAAGACCGTCGCATCTGGGATTGGTACAACCGCCTCGAACCGTTGAAAGGCGTCAACTATATCCCGCGCACCGCCGTCAATTCGGTTGATATGTGGGCGGAGGACACGTTCGACCCCGACACAATTGATGAAGAGCTGGGCTGGGCGCACGACGTGGGCTATACCTGCATCCGCGTGCCTTTGCAGTTTGTCGTTTGGCAGGCGGACCCCGACGAATTCCTCAAGCGCGTGGACAAGCTGCTCGAACTGGCCCAAAAACACGGCCTGCGTGTCGTGCCCGTGCTGTTCGATGACCTGAATCTGGCCGGCAAACCACCGAAACTCGGCCGACAACCCAAACCCCTGCCGGGCAAGTACAATAGCCGCTGGGTGTCCAGCCCCGCGCACGATGCCGTGACTGATCGCAACCAGTGGCCCGAACTGGAAAAATACGTCAAGGGCGTCATGAACGAATTCAAGCGTGACTCGCGTGTGCTGTATTGGGATTTATACAACACCGCCGGCAATAGCGGGCTGGGGGAGGACTCCCTGCCGCTGATTGACCAAACGTTCCAGTGGGCGCGCTCCGTCGAGGCCGACCAGCCGCTGGCTGTCGCGCCGTGGCGCGAGTTCGGCAGCGCCATGTCCGCGCGAAAGCTGGAGCGCTCCGACCTCATCACCTTCCAAGGCTATGACAATGTCGAAAGCATGCAGGCGCGCCTGCTGATGCTTCAGCGCTACCAGCGCCCCATCATCTGCGCCGGCTGGCTCATGCGCCAAACGGGCAACGATTTCGAGCATGTCCTTCCGCTCTTTTCCACGTTTCGCGTGGGCTGGTTCAACCAAGGCCTCGTGAAAGGTAAAACCCAATTGAATATTCAGCAGGTGCAATTCCGCTCCGACCAGGACCCCGATCTCTGGCAGCAAGATGTCCTGCAAGAAGATGGAACCCCCTATAACCCCCGCGAAGTCGAACTGATTCAGGGCTTCCGCTTCCTGGAGCCCACCCGATGAACCGACACTTTTTCTTTTGTGTATTGGCGTTGCTTGTCGCACTTGTTTGTACGCCGGCGGTTTGCTCCGCCGCCGGCGATTACCTCGGCGCAGGTTTTTATACCCGCGGCGCGGATGCCGCCGCATACATAGATCAGGGCAGCGCGGTGATGGACCCGTTCTACCTGCCGGTTCAAACCGGCGCGGTCCTGCCGCGCGTCACTCTCGCGGTGATGCATGAGGATAACATTTTCCTCGAACCGGATGACCCCAAGGCCGGCACCACCATTTGCCTGATTCCGGGCCTGCTCGCCATTTGGGGTCGCCCCACGCATAACCACGTCTATGCCGACTACGGCTTGAGCATTCCCATTTATCAAAGCGAAAACGAACTGGATGACCGGCCCAGCCACATGCTCAAACTGGGCGTGGTGATGGCCACCCCCAAAAGCCAAATGCGCGTTGAGGCGGGTTACCGCCGTCAGGAAGATGTGGATAACACCGTCGGCGCGCGCGTGACTCAGGAAAATTTTCTGGGCGACGCGAATCTGGAATATCGCCTCTCCGCCAAGTCCAGCGGCGGGGTGCTGGGGCGAGCGGAGCGGCACCTTTTTGATGACAACCGCTACATTGATTATGACCGGTATTACGGCGCGGGCCGTTTGTATTACCGCGCCACGGCCAAGAGCGAAATCTTCCTTCAGGGCGGCCTGGGCCGTGACGACCCGCACGAAAATCGCGACTACGCCAGCCGTGCCGATTACTTTGATCTTTCTCTCGGTCTGCGGGGCAAGCAGTCGCCAAAATTCAATACCACCGGACGCATCGGCTACATGTGGCGCACCTATGACGCGGACCGGGCCGACTACTCGCACTGGATCGCCTCCGTGCGGGCGGAAAGCTCGCCCTTTGGCCTCACAACGTTCACCGGCGAACTCTACGCCGATATCCGCCCCGCCATGGATGCCCAAGGCGTGGACACCGTGGATCAGGGCGCGACCATTTCAGCGGCACGCCGCCTGTTCATTGAGCGCCTCCGCGGAAACGCGTCGCTTACCGCGGGCCGCGTGGATTATTCCGGCCGCGCCGCCGCCGCCGAGGATAATCAATGGGTGCGCGACGGTCGCGCGGACAACTATTGGGGCTTTTCCCTCGGTGTGGATTGGTGGACCAAGCAGAAGTTTTCTCTGGGTCTGGCCTACTCCTATATGCGCCGCTATGGCAGCCGCGGCGACGGCCCCGAGGCGGAAGACGCAACCTCTTATGAATATGGCCGCTGGACCCTTCGCGCCAGTTGGAATTATTAAAACGTACTTTGGTTTTTACCCGATGGCACGTTTGTGTTAGACATATATACCCATGGACGGATTCTTGCCCAGATTACGGACACAGGTGACGGCCTGCGGAGTGTTGCTGGGATTGCTCTTCATCAGTTGCGGATGCGTTGGTTCGGGCTATCCCAAGCCGCCGCCGCGCACCTTGACTCAGCCGCCCACGCCCGCTGAAGAAGCCGCGCTGCAACGGAAGGCGCAACGCCAGGCCGCGCTGGAAGCCAAACAACAGGCGCGGGCGGAAAAGGCCGCCCAAAAACAGGAAGCACGGAATATCGCCGCGCAAAAAGTGGCGGACAAACAAGCCGCACGCCGCGCCGCCATAGAGCAGGCGGCCGCCAGGAAAGCGGCCAAAGAAAAAGCCGCCGCTGTCGCGGCCGCTCAGGCAGTCGCCGCGCAACAAGCCGCCCAAGAAAAAGAAGCTGCCGCCGCCCAAAAAGCGGAGGAGGAAAAAGCCGCCGCCGTCGCTGCCGCCCAGGAGGCCGTTGCCCAAAAAGCCGCTGCCGCCGCCCGGGAAGCCGCTACGCAAAAAGCGGCAGAAGAAAAAGCCGCAGCCAAGGCAAAAGCCGCGCAAGAACAGGCGGCAAAAGAGAAGGCCGCTAAAGAGGCCGCTGCCAAAAAAGAGGTCGCGGAAAAGGCGGCAAAAGAAAAAGCGATGAAAGAAGCCGCCGCCCAAAAAGCGGCCGAAGCAAAAGCCGCTGCCGCTAAAAAAGCAGCGGAGGAAAAGGCCGCGGCCAAGGCAAAGGCGGATGCAGAAAAAGCCGCTGCGAAGAAAAAAGCGGCTGAGGAGAAAGTCGCCGCCAAGGAAAAGGCGGCGAAAGAAAAAGCCGCCAAAGAAAAGAAAGTTGCGGCCGCCCCGAAAGCCACTAAAAAAACTTCCACGGCCAAAACTTCTGTCGCGAAAAAGACACCTCCAAAAGTGCTCAAGAAAGTCTCGCCGGAGCCTGCTCCATCAACGGATGATGCCTACATCTTGCAGCCGGGCGATGAAATTGAACTGCAAATCTATCGCGAACCGGAAATCTCCGGCACATTCCGTCTCAACCCCGCCGGGGAAATCCGTCATCCGCTGGCCGGTGCCATTCCGCTGGCCGGCAAAAGTTTGAGCAAAGCCGAAGCCTACCTCACGGATTATTTTAATCAGCACTATTTAGTGAATCCGAATCTTATCGTTAAATTGGTTTCGACCACCGGCGGGCACATTGTATTGCTGGGCGAAGTCAAAAAGCCCGGTGTCTATCACTTTGGGGTGGGCGAAACCATGACGCTCCTGCAAGCCATCGCCGGCGCCGGCGGCTTTACGGAATTGGCCAGTCCCGACCGTGTGCGCATTGTGCGCCGAAAACCGGATGGCACGCAGGAAACCCTGTCCGTCCGCGTATCCGACCTGCTGCGAGGCAAAGGCAAGCAGCAGGACATTCCTCTCGAGCCCAACGACGTCATCACCGTCCCGGAAGTGTTTTTCTAAATCAGGTTTTCCATGGCCAAACAACCATTCATCGCGGGCGACACGGACGAGACCGAGGGCCTTTCGAAGTTCCCCGATTGGCGCGAGGGAGTCGCTATCTTGATGGAGCGGGCCTGGCTGGGTGTGCTGGTGTTCGCGGCGGTCGTTTTGTTTTTTGTGTTTCAAGCCCATCGCCAAACGCCTTATTACCGCAGCACCGCTACCCTGCTGGTGGAAGCGCAGATTCCAAAAATCCTGAACTATCAAGATATTCTGGCGCTTAACGTCCGGAGTCTGGAGTATTTCAACACCCACCTCAACGCGCTGCACAGCCGGAAAATGCGCGAGAACGCCCTCGAAGCCGGCGGCTTCTTCGAGCGCCCCGAGTTCATGCGCGGGCGAACCAACCGCTCGGATGTCGTGGATGCTGCGGCATCGCTGTTCACCATCAGCCCCGTTGAAAAAAGCCGGCTGATTGAGGTCAGCGCGATTTATCCAGACCCGCAGATCGCTTGCGATTTGGCTAACTCCCTCGCCAAAGCCTATATCCAACAAGACCGCGACGCGCGCATGAACGCCACCATGGATGCCGTGGAATGGCTGCGCGAACGCTCCGAGGAATACCGCGAAAAATTGGAAATGGGCCTGACCGAACTTCAGGAATATCGCGAAAACACGGGTTCAGTTTCGCTCGAAAACGATCAAAACATCGTCATTGAAAAACTCAAGGCGCTCAACAGCGCTCTGACAGTGGCCCAAACGGAACGCATTCAGGCGGAAACTGCGTGGAATGCCATTCGCGGGCAGGTGGCTGACAAGAAGACGCCCGCAAGCAAATTGGCCACCCTCTTGCCGGATGCCGCGGTTCAAGACGCCTTCCAAAAGTTACTGGAACAACAGCGCGAAGTGGCCAACCTGAAACTTCGCTATCGTGCGCAGCACCCGGACCTGCAACAGGCCCTCGAACTGGAAGCGCGTCTGGAGAAACAACTTAAGCAAGCGTGCGACGATGCCGTTTTCGCCCTTGAGAAACGCTACCAAATGCTTGTCGAGCGCGAGCAAAATCTTCAGGTCGCCCTGCAACAACAGGAGAAGGAAGCGTTTGATTTGGATCGAAAGCTCGTGCGTTATAACGGGCTCAAGCGAAATATCGAAGCCGATCAGGAAATTCATCAGGCCGTGATCGCCCGCATGAAAGAGGCCAGCGTCGCGGAGTCACAGCCGGCCGATATTATCCGTCTGGCGGAAGAAGCCCGCCCCGCCAAGGCTCCGTTCCGCCCGCAGCCCCGTCAGGCGCTCATGCGTGGCATTTTGTTCGGGCTGGTTGCCGGCCTGGGCGCCATTTATCTCTTTTATTATGCCGACCATCGTTTCCGCCGCAATGAGGAGGTTGAGCGGATGCTGGGGCTTTCCGTGCTGGCCACCATCCCGCTCATCTCCGGCAAAAACGTGGCCGAGCGCGGGCAGGTCAGCCATCGGAAAAAATCCGGGGAGGAAGCCGAGGCCTTTCGCACCCTGCGGGCCAGTCTGCTGTTGAAGGACGATTTGCGGCAAGCCAACGTGCTCATGATTACCAGCGCCAGCCCCGGCGAAGGCAAATCGCTCATCGCCAGCAATCTGGCCATCACGCTTGCCCAGGACAGCCGCCGCGTTCTTCTGGTCGGCGGGGATTTGCGCCGCCCCGCGCTGGCTCAGTTATTCAATCTGGACAAACGGACAAAAGGTTTGGCCGATGTGCTGGAGGGCACACAACCGTGGCGCGCGGTGATTCAGTCGGCCGTCGTTCCCAATCTGGACCTGCTTCCGGGGCATACCACCTACACATCCGCAGAGTTGCTTGGCAAAAAACTGTTTGTGGATTTTCTGCAGACCGCACGGCAATTCTACCAGCATATTGTTATAGACGCTCCGCCCTTGCTTGGAGTGAGTGATTCGCTGGTGTTGCTACCCAACATGGATGCCGTTCTCTTTGTCGTGCGTTACGGCTATACCCACAGCCTCGGCGCGCGTCATGCCCTGCGGCGTCTGCAGGAAAGCGGTACGCCCTGCTTCGGTTGCATCATGAACGGGGTGAATCTCAATTCGCTCTCCAACTACTATTATTATCGGCGCTACGGCGGTTATGCCTATCGGCAATACCAAGCGCAGGCCACGCCGCCCCTCGCCGGGGATCACCGGGGATGAGCGCCCTGCGCCGCATCGGTTTTCTCCCGCTCCTGCTCTTGTTATTCGGGTTGGCCGGCGCGGAGTTGATTTCGCCCGCGGAATGGCTGCCGTGGGCCGGCGCCATCACCGCCATCATTTCGCTAATGATGCTGGGCGCTGGCGGAAAACTTCCTGTCCGAATCATCGTGGCAAGTGCGCTTGTGCTCATCCTCATCGCCATTTATGCCCTGAACCCCACGCATGATTTCAAGCCGGGCATCGGCCTGATTCCAGTTGCCTCCATCGCCAATCTGCCCGGATCCGCCTGTGCGGCTGGCACATGGGAGGCCTTTCGCATCGCCTTGATGCTGTGCGCGGCGTTTGCTCTGGCCTGGCAACTGCCCCGCGCTCAGGTGCGCGGCTTGCAGTGGGTCGCGGTCGGTGTTGCCTTGGGAATGTCTCTTCTGGTCGCCGCGCAACGTTTGGAGCCGCGTCCCTGGCCCATTTTTGAGTACACCGGCATTTTTGTGAACGAAAACCACTTCGCGGTTTTCATCAATTTGCTCTTGCCTGTCATTCTGGCTCTTGCCGCGCGTTCCCGCTTTCGCGCTCTCCAGACAGGAGCGGCATCCAGTCCGGCAGGAATGATCTTTTTTGTGGCGGCTCTGATGGGATGGGCCGTCTATTTAAGCCACTCCCGCGCCGGAACCGCCATCCTGATGCTGATTTTTTCGCTGCATCTGCTCTGGATTTGGGTGCTGCGCCGCCGCTATCCCTTCACGAGCGTCATGCCCGCCGTTTGGTTTCGCACGGGCGCGGCTTTGATTGTCATGCTGGCGGCGGTGGTGGTGGGTTTCACCTTCTTCCGCGAATGGAAACATCTGGAAAGTTTTTTGGGCGAACTGCAATACCGCTGGGGCATCATTCATGACACCTGGCGCATCTGGCGCGATCAGCCGGTGTGGGGCATTGGTCCGGGCACGTATGCGTCGGTGTGGCCCTATTACGCATCCCCCGCATACGATGGCCGGATTATTTTGCATGCGCATGTTGAACCCGTGCAATTTCTGGCCGAGTGGGGCTGGGCCGGATGTTCAATCCTTTTCATCGCGTTTTTGCTGGTTCTCCTGCGCCGTCCCGGCAGGTCTGCCAACCATCATGCAGTTCCCGCTTGGAATGAGTTGGAGAAAAACGCATTTCGTTTGGGGATTCTGGCGATTATGCTTCATGGTCTGATTGACTTTCCCTTGCGAATTCCGCTTCTCGCCCTTATATCCGCGGCGTGGCTGGCCCTTGCCTTCCGACCCTCCACGCACCAATCGTCCTAAATTGGCTATTCGCCTTGTCGTCGTTGCATGCGGCAAACGGATTTTAATATCCGGGGTTGCATTTTTGGCGCGGGTGGGGTACCAATGCGGGCACGTAGGCTGGTGGATATAGCTCAACTCGGTAGAGCACCAGATTGTGGTTCTGGCTGTTGCGGGTTCAAATCCCGTTATCCACCCCACTTTTCGGGGGAGGGGAGGGCGCACGCTTTTAACCCACTCGGCGGCTATTATGAGTTTGTTCAACGGCGCCGGGCCGTCTATTCTATGGAAATGCGGCTTCGGATGATTATGACGGCTGGATGTGCTCTGCTGGCTTGGGCAGCAGCGGCATGGGCCGACACGTTCACCGGCGCCGACTGGATTGTTCGCTTCAATTTGCCGGACCAAACTACCAGCCCTGCCTCCATCGGCCCGGACGAGTTTCTCATTCGCGACGCATTTCTCGAGCGCCTCGATGCGTTGCGCGCCAACGATTGGGCCTGCCTGACGACCTATACCTTTTCCGGCAACACAGCCGCCGGGGGCGCCGCTGGCCCGATGCTCGCCGCAATGTCCAACGCTCTGGCGCGAGGGGCCAAACTCAATTTCGTGGCCGATTATGGCGTGGATGTCACCTCCAACTTCTGGCCGGGAGTTTCACTGGCCGGTCTGGCCGCCCGGAAGGGCAATGCCCTCAAGGTTTCACGCGCGCCAGCGGACAGCGGCATCATGCACAACAAAATTGGATTGTTCTGGAACACGGCCGCGAAAAAAGGATGGGTGCTGTCGGGGTCATGGAATTTCACCGGCGGGGCCAGTTCCCAGCAATGGAATATTTTGACGGAGATTCAAAATAACGACTTGTTCGCGGCTTACTCCAACGAAGTCCGCGAGCTGTTGAGCGGGCGGTTTCATGCCAACCCCGACAAATCGCATGCGCATGATGGCACCCGATTCCGCCTGACGGGTTCCGCCCGCGATGGCTGGGTTCGGTTCGGACCTTATCCGGACGGCAGATATGGCGGCAATAATGCGCTGACGGACATCACCAATGCCATTGATGCCGCCGGGCAGGAGATTTTCTTTTCGCTGAACAAGCTGAATCGGCCCAATGTGGCGGAAGCCCTGATCCGCGCCTGCAATCGCGGAGTCATTGTGCATGGGGTCATTCCGCTCAGCGATCGCGCCGCGCCCGGCCGGGACAGCTACGAGGTGTATCAAACACTGTTGAATTCCACGGATTACACCACCCGCAACCGCGTGCGCATGTACGATGCCTATTACGATGCCGCCCAAACGCGCTGCGATGCCGGCAGCCGTGATTTGGTTCACACCAAATACATGCTGATTGACCCGCGCGGCGCCAATCCGCTGGTGATTCACGGCTCGGCCAACTGGACGGCCAGCGCGCTGGTGTTGACCTCGTCCAACGACGAAAATGTGCAGTTTCTGCCCGAGCGCGGCATTGCTGAGGCTTTTTTGGCGCATTTTGCGATCGTGAGCGACGGCTTCAAGCCCTGGTGCGCCTTGCGCAATCAGGGCGCACGCCTCTGGCTGGATTACTGGCTGCCCACGGCGGAATCTTATTTCCTCTTCGCCGCACCGGAAGCCGTTGGCCCCTGGAATCAGCAGATAACCCCTTTGCCGGCCCTACGCGGCACCAACACGTGGGAAGTCCACCGAACCGCGCCCCGGCAATTTTTCCGCATTCAAAAGTAATTTTACCGGCCTTTCGCCGGATGATGATTCCCGCAAAAAATCGGCATGCTCATAAATAGA
>Ga0255345_1002456_pt1 | contig 23669 bp, 18 predicted proteins | sample wastewater_treat_6_FD_192415 | JGI IMG/M metagenome (GOLD analysis project Ga0255345, IMG submission 192415) | Wastewater microbial communities from Lulu Island WWTP, Vancouver, Canada - plant20 | ecosystem: Engineered > WWTP > Wastewater > Unclassified | place: Canada: Vancouver, British...
CGGCACCCATAACTGAACAGTCTCCGTGATCACTGCGAGGAATAGTACCAGCATAATAAACTTTGTAAGAGATCTGTTTTTGAACAGCGACAGTCCTGTCATCTCGCCGGCCAGGAAGTACATGCATATAAGGAAGTAAGCCACGATATGCAGCAGATGGTCGAGGCGTATGCTGAATGCTTCCGGACCCAGATGTATCCTGTTCAAAGCCCCCGCAACAGGAACAAAAGCCGCAACAAGCACCGCAACATAACCGGTCCAGAAGATAAGCCGGTATAATTGGAGATATCTGGCTTTTTTCATGCAACAAAGTAAGTAAATAGTTCGCTATCTGGCTCCCTTCGGTCGCAGTCGTGCAGGTCTCTTACAACATACCCTGAACGCTAAACAGCTAGCCGGGTGCCTCTCTTTTAACTTTAAACTTTTTTTGACCTTGAACTTAAACCGAGGTGGCTTCTAATAATATATAATCCGGCATGTCGTTTGTAAATAAAACCGTGAATTCATTTATTGTGAAATGAAAAAGATATCAGGAATTATAATAAAACTCTTGTTAATGTTGCTGATAGTTACTGTTAGTCTTGAATCATGTTCCAGACGCAGCTTTGGCTGTTATCACGGTCCCAACAGGATGCTCAGCAAGCCTCCAGAAACAAAGAAAAAACCAAAACCCAAATACAGGTATCCTGGTAAAAGGAGGAAAAACCATAATGCTCTATTTTTACCTTCTGTACCAAATAACTTGTTTTATAGTTCTGAAATACACAGACCAGATACCTACCTTCACAATTCTCCCTTCAGTTAAACCCTAAACCGACAATCCTTCTCAATAGTTGTCTTGCGGTCTCTTTCAATGAGGCACATCGCCTATAATACATTATACATTGTCTTGCGGTCCCTGCTTCCGAACGCAAAACGCTTCATGTTCAACCTTTTTTACTTTCAACTTTCAACTTTTAACTTTTAACTTTCAACTATTTGTCGCTAAGTTCTCATTTATTTACAAACAATTTTTATAAAATGATTTGTTTTTTTCAAACATCGAGTAAATTTGTTACTCAATAACTGAACCTGATGCTCGACAGCCTTGTCACATCCCGGACCCGCATAAAGCTGTTGAAGAAGTTTTTTCTTAACAGCAGTACCAGGGCTCACCTTAGGGGTCTGGAGTCGGAGTTCGGGGAATCATCCAATGCCATACGTGTTGAATTGAACCGCTTTGAAGGAGCTGGATTGTTAAATTCCTATACCGACGGAAACAAAAAGGTTTATCAGGCTAATTGCAGTCATCCCCTTTTCCAGGATATTCATAGTATTATATTAAAGGAGACAGGCATTGACCGTGTGATAGAGAAAGTCATACACCGCCTTGGCAATCTTCTATGTGTGTACCTCACCGGCGATTTCGCACGGGGGAAGGACAGTCCCGTGATAGAGCTGATTCTTGTAGGGGCTGATATCGACCGTGAATATCTTGTCCGTAAAATTGTACAGGCTGAAGAGATGGTTGGACGGAAGGTTAGTTATATTGTGCTCGAACCACATGAAGTAGAAAAACATCTGAAGAATCTGAAGCCGGCGGAACTTTTGCCGCTTTGGAAATGTGACGGAGAGCATGTGGGAAGTGGAGAAGAGGAGAAGGGGTGAATGGGAGAGAAGAGGAGAAGAGTGAAAATCTAGGCATTTGAGCTTTAAACTTTAAACTTCAGCTATTTAGTCAGACGGTGCTCTGTGACTGACGGGGCGAAAGCATCTTAAAGAGTTTGTTATTCAACGTTGTCGGATCTTTGGAAATAGAATGAAAGTATTTAGATTTGAGGCGCCTGAAACATGTAAGATTTTGGATAAAAGATGTAAGCTGGTATTTGAAATAAGTTCCTGACTCCCGGGCTAACGCAAAGCCCGGCAAGTGGAGAACTATAAACGATAAGTAAAAAAGACAAGCAAAGAAGACAAACGAAACCAATTTCGATAAACGCCACCCAATGAAAATAACATACTCCCTAACAGCAATTATTATTCTGCTCTTAAGCGCATGTACTTCTCAGGAGAAACTTGCCTACCTGAGTAATCTTCCCGAAACAGGCGGTGATTCCTTCACAATGGAGATCCCAAACTATAAGCTTCAGCCCCGGGACATATTGTATATCACTGCAAAAGCAATGACACCCGACGGTTCGATCAAGGATTTCCTGATATCCTCACAGGTGAGTCAGAACATGAGTTACGGGCAGTCGGAAGCCGGTGGATATATTTACGGTTTTGATATTAACTCGGAAGGGAACATAATCCTTCCGGTAATTGGCACGGTTAAAGTTAGTGATCTAACTCTTGAAGAAACAAGGAAACTATTACAGGCAAAGGCAGAACAGGTTTTTACCGGCGCTACAGTAGAGTGCAAGTTGTTAAGTTTCAAATTCACTGTAATAGGGGAGGTCAACGGGCCGGGATCTTATGTTAACTATAATAATTACCTGACTGTTCTTGAGGCTATTGGCCGTGCAGGCGGTGTAAGCGATTATGGACGTCGCGATAAAGTCCTTGTCGTTCGTCCAACAGATCAGGGAACCAGAACCTACAACCTTAACCTGCAGGATAAGAATCTGCTTTCCAGTGAAGCATATTTCCTTCTCCCAAACGATGTTGTCATAGTTGAACCTGTTAAACAAAAGATATTTAACCAGAATCTTCCAACAATCTCCTTCATTATTTCGACCTTTACAGGAGTGCTGACAACGACATTGTTGCTGATTAATTATTTTGGAAATAGATAAGAAGTTTAAACCCTATGAACTCAAACCCTTCAAATAGCTACTATACACTTCCCGATGAAGAAAGCATCGACTTCAAGCGCTACTTTTCCTTATTCCTGAGCAACTGGTACTGGTTTGCCATCGCACTGTTCATAGCTTTGTGCATTGCTTATGGTATAAACCGGTGGTCGGAAGAGATCTATACGGTTTCTTCCACAATGTTGATAAAGGATGATCAGTTCGGGGGTGGGACATCGGATATTGGGAGTATATTCCCCGGAAGCAGTGCATTCAGGAGCGACCAGAATCTGAAAAACGAAATAGGAATCTTGAAATCTTTCAGCCTGAACTACAGGGTAATGCAGGAACTGTATGATTTTCATGTTGAGTATGTGGGTGTCGGGAAAAGAGGCATTGCTGAATCGAGAATGTATAAGAATACTCCATTCAGAGTGGTTTATGATTCTCTTCAAAACCAGATAGTTGGATTGCCGGTGTCGGTCAGAATCCTGTCAGATGACAGTTATAAACTTGACATTGACGGGGATCTGAGGTTCAGCAAAACGCTTGCTTTTGGCGAACGCTTCAATGAGATGGGATTTGATTTCACTATTGTACGGAATTCTGATCTGTTTTCGTTTGATCCCGCGGCCTCCAACAGGTACTATTTTTACTTTATAAGCCCTGCATCACTTGCAAACCACTACCGGAGAAAGCTAAGTGTTATACCAATTGAAGAGGAAGCCACGCTTGTTACCTTATCGGTAAGCGGCTTTGTACCGGAACAGGAAGTGGATTACCTCAACAGACTGATGGAAGTATATCTGCTTCAGGGACTTGAGGTAAAGAACCAGACCGCGGAAAAAACCATTGAATTCATTGATTCGCAGATAGGAACGATCTCCGACTCTTTGAAAACCGTTGAGAACACCCTCGAGAATTTCCGTCTTTCCAACAAACTGGTAGACCTTAGCCGCGAGGGAAGCGTTATTCAAAACCGTCTTGAGAACTATGAAAACGAAAGGAGTTCTTTATTGCTTCAGAAAAAGTACTATGAATATCTTAAGGATTACGTGGATTCGCGCAATGAGTCCGGCGACATTGTATCTCCCGGCGCAATGGGAGTCACAAATACTGCGCTCGAAAGGCTTGTTGCCGAGTTGGCAACATTGCAGCAGCAGAAAAGCAAACTGAAATTGAATATCTCAGAAGACCTTCCCGCTGTAGCAGCATTCGATAAAAGCATTATGGATGTCAAGGCTCTTATTGCCGAGAATATAAACAGCAGCATGAATAATATTGAAAATGCGATCAAGGAGTCTGATCACAGGATATCATTGGTGGAGGCAGAGTTGAGCAGGCTCCCCGGAACAGAGAGAAAGCTGATCAATATCCAGCGGAAGTTTGATCTTAATAACACAGTATATACCTATTTGCTTGAAAAGAAAGCAGAGGCAGGGATTGCGAGGGCTTCAAATGTTTCCGATAACAGGATTATAGATTATGCCACGACTTTCAATTCATCACGAATAAGTCCTAAACCTAGAAAAAACTATTTAATGGCTGTGGTATTTGGATTACTGATTCCAGCACTATTAATATTGTTAATAGATCTTTTTAATACAAAGGTTATAGATAAAAAGGATATTGAGAAAGTTACCAAAGCTCCAATATTGGGATTTATAAGTCACAACAGCTATAATACCGAGATACCCGTTGTAGAGAGGCCAGGCTCAACCCTTGCAGAATCGTTCAGGTCGGTCAGGACCAACCTGAAATACTTTATTAAGGATACTGAAAGTCCTGTTATCGCGGTTAGTTCCACTATCAGTTCGGAAGGAAAGACTTTCATCTCAATAAATCTTGCTGCCATAATCGCATCTAACAACAATAAAGTTCTTCTCATAGGGCTCGATATGAGAAAACCCAGGACACATAAAGTCTTCGGGCTCAGTAATGAAACCGGTATGAGTAATTATCTTATAGGGCAGTCGGGTTTTGAATCAATGATTCTTGAAACTAATGTTGAAAACTTATGGTTTGCTCCGTCAGGTCCCGTTCCTCCAAACCCGGCTGAATTGGTTGACTCACCTGCAATGAAAGAATTCATTGCCAGAGCCAGAAAACAATTTGACTATATAATAATTGACACCCCTCCTGTTGCAATTGTTACCGATGCACTTCTTGTTTCTCCCCTGACGGATTTTTATCTTTTCATAGTCAGGCAGCGTCACACCACAAAAAATACACTTGGACTTATTGAAGAACTGCACCGTAATGAGAATATTAAAAGCCTTGGGATCGTTATAAACGATATTAGTACAACAGGTTATTACGGTTATGGCTTGAGGTACGGATATGCAGGTGGCTATGGCTATTCTTATGGTTATAACTATTATGGGCATGGCTATTACGGCAAGTATGGTGGTAATGAAAAGACAAAAGGGTATTATACTGAGGATTAGCAGGGAAATATTCTGAAGAATCCGCAACTGAATGTTTTCTCGGTTCCGCAGCTAAATGTTAAAAACATGAAACATGAACTGGTATTTCTTTCTCAGAAAATAGACTGGGAAAAAGTAAAGAAAGAGTTCTTCGTTTTTTATATGGAGTTGGGAAGACCAGCAGTGCCGATAAGGAAGATGGTTAATTGCATCTGGCTTACGCAAATGTTTAACCTGGTGATGATACATTTGTGACATGATGGTTCTCGAGAAACATTGCTGGTTCCAAGTTATTTGGGGGAGGAAAAATTCACTTCCAATATGATCAATCTTTAGGTTGCTTAGGATCTACTATTTTTTTATAGTACTCCACCAACACGGTGTATGAACGTGAAAGTATAATTTTAAATAATGGTTAAAAACGAAAAAATAATTCATGATATAACCAAAAATTGTTGCATTGGTTGTGGTTTATGTAGTATTACTAAATTGGGCAAAATGGTTTTGGATAAGTACGGTAAATATAAGGTTAATATTGAGAATCTTGAGGAGTCCGTTATATTAGAAACTTTAAAAGTATGCCCATTTTCACCGAACATCCAAAATGAAAGCGAGCTTGCGAATGAAATCTTCAATACGAAAATAACTAAAGAATCAAACAGTATTGGTTTATATCTTAATATTTATTTAGGATTCATTGATAATGAAAAAGTTAGAATGAATTCGAGTTCAGGAGGAATAATAACATGGCTTCTACTTCAATTAGTCGAACAGAATATTATAGATTCAGTAATTCATGTTGTTCCATCTAATGAAGAAAAGGTAATTTTTAAATATGGTATTTGTAAAAATGAAAGTGAAATAATTTCTGGTGCTTCGTCCAAGTATTATCCTGTTGAAATGAGCCATGTTTTGGAGTACATTAGAGATAATCCGGGAAATTATGCTATTGTTGCTCTGCCATGTTTTACTAAAGGGATTAGGTTATTGCAAAAAAGTAACAGAGTTTTTAAGGAACGAATCAAATTCATCATTACTCTGGTTTGTGGGCATCTTAAAACAACTCGCTATTCAGCTTTTTTGGCCTGGCAAGCAAATATTAATCCCCAAAACCTTAAGTTGATAAATTTTAGGAAAAAAATACCAGAGAGGAAAGCTTCTCAATATGGAACAGAGTTTCAATATTATGATCAGAATATATTAAAAGTCAAACTTGTCCCAAATTCAGAATTTAAAATAGGTACAAACTGGGGGCATGGAATGTTCAAATACCCGGCTTGTGACTATTGTGATGATGTTGTTGGTGAATTGGGAGATATTTCTGTGGGAGATGCATGGCTTCCAGATTATATCAAAGATTACAAGGGTAATTCTTTAATATTTGTAAGAAATCCTATTATAAAGGAATTAGTAATAAAAGGTATCGAAAAAAAAGAAATCATACTTAATGAAGTCTCAAATGATTTAGCAGAAAAAAGTCAAGTTGGTGGTATTAGAAATAAAAGAAAGGACCTGCAATTCAGACTTTGGTTGGCAAAAAGGAAAAAGTACTATTTCCCTCCCAAAAGAGTAAGTCCTTCCCGAAAGGCGGTTGATTTTAGAAGACGAATATTAATTAGAATGAGATTATTAATAAGCGAAAAGTCCCATGTGTTGTATGATGAAGCTATAAGGAAGGATGATTTGAAAGTTTTTTATAATGGTATGTCATTGCCATTAATAATATACAAAGTTATTGATACGGGCTTATTAAAGTCAGTAAAAAAATTTATAAGAAATTTAATGTAGTCTTTCATTGACCACACTCAAATCAAAAGTAAAACAGTTTTCTAAAGATACCTTCTTTTATGGGTTAGGGGGAGCAATTACTTCTTTAATTTCTTTCTTTAAAGCTCCTATTCTTACAAGAATTTTTGTACCTGGAGATTATGGGTATTTGGATTTTATTTCAACAACTTTTGCCTTCTTTCTGGTTATTGCAGGCTTGAATATGATAAGCGGCCTGTTTCGGTATTATTATGAAATGAAAGATGATTCAGAAAGAAAAGACCTGCTAATGACAGGATTAGTTTTTACCTTAGGAACAGCATTGGTAATGTTACTTTCACTACAGTTGTTAAAACCAACCATTATTAATTATATAACTAAAAACAGTGGTGCTGGAAGAAATAATGATTTGTTTGTACAACTGGTTATTTTGAGAACGCCTTTTTATTTGATTCAAAGCTTTTTTTTGTCAATTTTAAGGTTGCAACGGAGAGCAAAGTTGTTCTTTTTCATCAGTTTAGGAGAGGGCATTTTAAATTTTATCTTAACGATAACACTGGTTGTTTTTTTAAAACAACACCTGTTTGGTGTATTCTTCTCGAATCTTTTTACTGTTGTTTTAGGGGCATTGGTGGTTGTTTTTTTACTCAGAAATGAAATTAAAGGCAAATTTTCGATTTGTTTATTCAAAAAAATGATGCGGGTAGCTTTACCTTCCTTTCCATCAGTATTTATTAATCTTGCCTTTGCAAAAATGAGTAATTTGTTTATTTATCAGTTTTCAAATGAATTGAGTTTAGGACTTTATTCAATTGCTCAAAAAGTTGGGACTTTAATAAATTTAGTGGGTTATGCATATCGATCGGCTTTTCTTCCCTTTTCTATGGAAATAATGCATCAGGAGAATCATAAAAAAGATTATAATGTTTTCTTCAGGTACGCTGTTCTGTTTTTTGGAATAGCAGCATTTACTGTTTCTTTATTCACAAAACCCATATTTTTCATTATTGCTCCTCCATCTTATTATGAAGCAATTAAATATGTGCCATTTATTTTGTTTGCATTAGCATTTGATTTCAGTCATTTCAGCCTCGTGACAGGTATCCAGATTTCGAAAAGAACAGAATTTGCAACTTATGCGCAAGCATTGAGTTTGGTCATTTCCACAATATTAAGCTACTTTATAATTAGACAATTTTCTGCATACGGTGCGGCCATGATTAGCTTACCTATATATGTTGTAAAATATACTTTTATTTACATATTTAGTCAAAAACTCTATAAGATAGATTTTGATTTTGGGATTGAAAGAGTGTTTTTTATACTGTTTGCTTTAGCTATATTACATTCATATATTGTTGCAAATATGAGTTTTGTAACAAATCTATTTGTATCAATATTTACTCTATTCATCACATTAAGTTTTATATATAAAATTTCTTTAACTAAAAATGAAAGATCTGTAATTGCCCTTTTAGCAAGGAAATATTTCAATATGTTGTTGTCAAGACAAACTTAATTTCTATGATTAAACGAATAATCTTTCTTTTAAGAATCATTATGTCTTTTGGTTTAAGTTTCAAAAAATTAGGCTTGTTCCTTAATTATAACTTATGGCATTATTCAGAAATTATGGATCGGAAATTTAGTTTTATATTTTCGAGAACTTGTTCATTGAATATTGATCCAGATGCAATTTTGGATTTAAAATCAGTTCTGCAATTAGGTTTTAATGAATTTAGGGATTCACAGCTTGAGACTAGATTACTTTTATCGAAAGGTTCAAAAATAATAGTTAATAATAAGTTTACTGTTTATGCAGGTTCAGACATACGGATTTATTATGGCGGAGTGCTAGTATTAAATGGGGGTTATTGCAATAATAATGTTCAGATAACATGTAGAGAACGGATAATAATAGGAGAAGGTTGTGCTATTGCCAGGGACGTAATTATTCGTGATAATGATGCACATAGATTAACTTCAACAGGCAGTATAATATCAAAACCAATTCTTATTGGCAATAAAGTATGGATTGGGGATAGAGCAATAATACTCAAAGGGGTAACAATAGGTAACGGAGCTATTATTGCTGCAGGAAGCGTGGTAACAAAAGATGTTCCCGATAATTCCATAGTTGCCGGAAATCCTGCAAGGGTAATACGCCAAGATGTGACATGGATATAATGTTAATAAGTTAATAACTGCTTAAAAGATGATTAAAATACTACTTCTTGGGAATGGGGTTAACCAAAATAAGGGATGTGAAGCAATTGTAAAAGGATTAAATGAATTCTTTAAAAAACACCTCGAAAGTAAATTTGAAATCTTAAATATAGTTTTCAATAATGAGCTTGAAGAAGGTATAGATGAAACGATCTCTGAAGTAAAAACTATCTTGTATCATTCAAAAAAGCCGAATAAATACCTCATTAAAGCGGCAATAGTGCCCATTGTTGGGAAGAGAATTCTTAATAGTGTTATAACATCAAGTTTATCAAAGATAATACCGTACGTTAAATCAGCTGATGTAGTTTTATCCATTGGTGGTGACAATTTCTCAAATGATTATGGTTATCCCAGAATGCATTTATGGCAACTCATGCTGGCAAAACACTTAAAGAAAGGAGTTATTGTCTGGGGTAGTTCCATAGGTCCGTTTGATTTATCAAAGAAAGAACAGCGTTCGATTGTAAAAATTCTTGATAGTAATACTGATCTTTTTGTTGTTAGAGAGAAAATTTCTTTCAATAATTTAATTGATTATGGTATTGATCAAAATAGAATCAAGTTATTGATGGATCCTGCTTTTTATATGAAGCCGAAGGAAACTAATGATAGTATATTAAAAAGCCTTATTAAATCCCGCAAATTCATTGGTATGAATCTGAGTCCTTTAATGGCAAGATTTATTAAAAACTCAGAAAGCAATTGGAACAAACTGGCAAAAGAACTTATTATTATTACAAATAAAATCAGTCAAATGCCTATACTATTAATTCCTCATGTTGATAAAAAGAACAACAGTGATTATACATTCTTGAAAGAACTAGAGATAGAATCAGAAGAAATCAGGCTTCTTGACACCAAATTTTCTGCTAATGAACTCAAATGGATTATCTCAAAGTCTTATTGCTTCGTTGGTTGCAGAACTCATTCAACAATTGCAGCAATTTCTTCAAATGTGCCCACTTTAAGTATTGCATACAGCGTTAAAGCTTTAGGTTTAAACGAACTTATTTTTGGAAATACAAGTTATGTATTAGATATTAATGAATTGAATCTGGAAAACTATGCTCGCAAACTCAGGAGCATAATTTCAAACAGAACTCAAATTTTGCAAGAATTGGCTATTAATAATTCATTTTTATTGCAAAAAGATATAACTGAGTTTGAAACCATTAAAATGCACTTTTGCAAAACTGAATAATTGGATCCTTGAATATACTTTATATTATAACATCTGATTCAGATTTAAATAACTATCGGGCAAAGAAAGTATTTGAACTTAACAACCATTTTGATAAGGTAGTGGTTATCGCTAAAAGTGGGAGTTCATCAAAAAATGTTATTGTAACCGGGGCATATCCAAATCCTTTTAGTCTTCTAAAACGGATTGGCATGAGTAAATTAAAAACTAAGTTTGAAAAGTTTTCATATTTCCCTGACAGAGGTATTTTATTTATAAAAAAAGCGTTTCGAAGGATTATTGAGATAATTGAACATGAAGATATGAATTCAAGAATCATACTTCTTTGTTTTACACCTCCCCATATTAATGCATTTTTAGGTTATAAAATCAAAAACAAATTTCCTCATAGCAGGTTAATAATAGATTGGCAAGATTTATGGACTTATGATGAATATCATCTGCAAAAAACAGCTATAATGTTCCATAAAAGATTAAGAAAACTTGAGTTAAAAATTTTTAAAACGGCAGATGTAAATGTTGTAACAAATGAATTTGCTGCAGATACCTTAATACACACTTTTGGTATACCAACAACAAAAGTTGTTCCGATTTACCATCCATTTGATAGGTCTGAACTTTTTGAAAACATGAAATACAAATCCCATCCTCAAATAAGGTTTGGTTTCCTTGGACATATAATTAAACCACCAAAGGTTCAATTTGACATAGTTTTAACGGCATTAAATTATTGCAGTAACAATGGAATAGACATAGAGTTAAACATATACGGCGACGAACAAAAGGTTACAAGAGATTTCATTAATAGTAAAAAGGTCAATTTTGTCAAATTGCATAAAAGACGGAGCCACATTGAAAGCATAAACAATCTAATGACAAACAATTACCTTATTTTGAACTTGGAAGATTTGTCCAACACAAAAATTATTATGCATGGTAAATTATCTCATTATTTAATGCTTAAAATACCAATAATTGCATTTGTTCCAACTAATTCTTTTGTTGCTGAACTAATAAGAAGAACAGGAGCAGGCTTTATTATTGATAATAAAGCGAAAGCAGGCAAATGTCTACTTGATATTATAAATAACTTCAACTATAACGATTACCTTAATGGCAGAAAAGAAAAGGAGATTGAGAAATTTTCCTGGGGGAAAATTTCTCAGGATTGGCTTAATATCTTTTCAACAGTTATTGATTAGCGTCTTAAGATGAATCCGAATAAAACTCCTTTGATACTATCTTCTGAAAACAACATTATTATTTCTGATATTGTTGATTATTTAATTAAATATGCAACATTAGAAAATGGATTATTGGCAAAATCCATAAATATTACTGATAATAGGATTGAAAATCTTTTAGATAATGCAGGGGAGCTTGGAGATTATGCACAATACATTGCATGCGCGGGAAAGCTTATAGGGAAAGCGGAATATGTTAATTATGCCCTTCAACAGGTTAGAATAATTTCAGAAAAGTTTCAGAGAACAGATGGCATTATTAACCTGGAACCGGCTAAAAGGTTGTTGAATTTGGGAGAAATGGACCTTTATATTGGTATGGTTCAACTTTATATTATCACAAAGGAGCCTTTTATAAAGGATATAATTGATAATTTTTATTTTGGGTTATTAAGAAAAATAATAAAAGCAAAGAAGATTGTTCCATCGCAAATAACGAAAGACCTTGGATTTGTTGTTCCTATTGCCAATCCGATGGACAATGGCAATCATATTGAACTGCTCGGTGAACTTTATGAATTTACACAAGATGAAAAATATAGAGATTGGATGATGTGGCTTTCTAAAGTCTGGCTGGATAATGGAAATTTCAAACGGCATCATATATACAAACGGGAAAACATTAATATAATAGGAAATATTATAAGCTTAACAGCCGATGTTTTATTTGATACAGGCTTTTTTAAAACAAAAATTGGCAAACCATCCTATTGTGCCAAAATAGCCAAACAAAACACACATCTGATGTTTGGACTTCTGGAAAATTATAAGATTACAAAGAATATTAGAATCAAGAAAATTTTTGATAGTTGGATACTTCAGGTTGATATGTTATTTATGCATCCTTCCGGTATTCATTACGGAATTTATGATTTTAAAAGAAAATTTGCTTACAGGCTCGAAGTAATACATACTATTAGTTTAGTTGAATTGCTTATTACGGCATTTCTGGTTTTTAAAGATCCGAAATATTTAGTCCTTGCAGAGAATTATTCAAAGGCTTTAACTGGTATTTTGACGATAGATAATCTGCTTCTGTTGTTCCCCTTTCCCAAAGATGATGTACTTGACCCGCAAAGGGAAAGTATAAAAAAGGAATACGAGTTTTATTCACTTGATACACAAATTGACTTCTCTGTTAATCTACTCAAGTTGCATGTGTTAACAAATAACAGGATTTATTTTAATGTGGCTCAAAAAGTATTGAACTCAACATTAAATAAATTCAAGCATGGAAACTGCTATACCGAAATGGTTCATAAGAATAGTGGTGAAAAATGGGATATTGTTCGTACGAAGTATCTTGGTCTTATGCTAAAACCATTTCTGTTTCTCGAAATGTTGAGAAAAAATTCCGCAAATGATATGATGGCCAGAATAATATTACAGGATCGATAATCGATTATTCTAAAAAAACATGAAAACTGACTCTATAGCGCCTTTAATAAGTGTAATTATTCCAACATTTAATCGCGGAAAGATAATTCTGGATGCTATTAACAGTGTTTTAAACCAAACCTACAAAAAATATGAATTAATAGTTGTTGATGATGGCTCAACGGATAATACTTTTGAAGTGTTGAATAACCTAATCGCAAATGGCAGCATTACTTTTTTAAAGCAAACAAACAAAGGCCCTGCAGCAGCAAGAAATGCTGGAGTAATGATTTCCAAAGGTGAATATATTGCATTTTTAGATTCTGATGACCTTTGGCTTCCTGTTTATCTCGAAATAATGCTAAATTCCCTATCACAAGCACCCAAAAGAGTTGGTATTGTTTACTCAAATTGCTATAATTTCAATCCCGACACGAAGGAAATATTTGTTAGATACCCATCAAGAACTTTACATGAAGGAAATCTTGAAAAACGTTTCCTTTTTAGGAGACAGCATGTTTATCATGGAGCCATGATGATTAGAAAAAGTGTATTCCTTGAAATCGGAGGTTATGATGAATATTTCAGACGTATTGAAGATAGAGAATTCAATTACAGGGTTTCTAAAATATGTGAATTTCATGCGATTAAGAAACCTTTGGTCATAATAAGACTTCATGGCGTTGAGAATAATAAGGATCCAGATGATATAATTGAATATGACAAGCAGGTTTCTATATATGACCAGAAGATGCTGGAAAAAATACTAAAGGATAAAAACATTACAAGTTCTAGTATATTTCTAAAAAAAAGAATTTTATCGCGCTACTATTATGTTTGGGGTAAGGGTCTTTATATGAATCATTTTTTACAATCATCTCTCAAATATTTAACGAAATCGGTATTTAGCAATGTTTTTAATTTTAGAGGGTGGTATTTTTTGATAAAAGTTCTTTTGAACAGGTAAATGAAAGTTTTAATAGTTTATAAAAAATTTAATGAGATAGGGGGATCTGAATTACAGCTATCAATTCTTATCAATGCTCTTATTCATAATGGAAATGAGATTCAACTTTTTACAACAAATTTTAATAACAAGTTGTTTAACAATATAGATATCAATAGAATTGACCTTATTATAAAGAGAAATTTGTTTTTTCCACTATTTCGGATAATATCCAGACTGAATCCTTCTTTAATATTCACTAGAGATACGCGGCATCTTTATAAATATATTCTAATAAGCAAACTATTTAAAATTCCGGTTGTTTATAATGTCAACCAAAATATTAGTCTTCTTCCTCAGAATTTTTTCCAATTGATCAGGCAAATTCTTCCGGATACTCTAAAATTATCATTTCCATATTGGGCTCTTGAAGGGTTTTTTTCAATAAAAACATTGAAATTTGTCGATGCAATTATTACACAGACATACGACCAATCAGCTTACCTGAAGAAGAGGGGAATTTATTCCACCATGATACGAAACAGTATAGTTATTAATAATAATAAATATATTAAACCAAACAAGAAAATAGTTGTATGGGTTGCCAATATTAAAAAAATGAAGAATATCGAGGATTTTATAAAGCTATCGCATTTTATAAATGAACATTTAGAATTTGTATGTGTTGGAAGGCTACCGGGAAATTCTCAATATCGGGCGACAATAGAAAATCTTATTAAGACTTCACAAGTTCAATATAAGGGTGAATTATCTTATAATGAAACAGCAGAATTGATTTCAAGATCATATATATTGGTGAATACTAGTTATAATGAAGGATTCCCGAATACATTTATTCAGGCTTGGTCATTTGGAGTACCCGTAATTTCATTAAATATTGATCCGGATAAAATTATAATGCAAAACAAAATAGGATTGTTTTCAGGAACCTTTGAAAAAATGGTTGACGACACTTTGTTTTTAATCAATAATAAAGAAGAATGGGGAAAAATGTCCCTAAATGCATATCAATTTGCCAGAAGTAATTTTGATATTAAAGAAAATTTGAAATCATATATAAAAGTGTTTAATAGCGTTATTTAAGTTACTTATCACTGTCTTTAAGCAAGAGAAACATGAATATATTCCAAATAATGGGCTGTACATCAGATCAATATGCCTCTCTAGAAAGTTATTTGGTAAGAAAAGCGAGAATTTGTAAGGGGAAAGGATACAATTTAATTATCGGGTACAACAATGTTCCAAAATCAAATGAATTTATTAAAGATCTTAAATCTGAGGGAGCTCATTTATATAAACTGGAAGCAAATACATTTTTTGATTTAAGTTTTTGCATAACTTTTAGTAAAATTGTTAAAAATCATAAGATTGATGTTCTTCATGCATATTTTGCGCCAACACGACATTATGCAATAATTGCAGCCTGGCTTTTGGGGATCAAAAAGAGATATCGGCAATGTGCAAATATGCCATTAGCTAACAATAGAAAGGCAGGGATGAGCTTCAAATTATTTTCGTTAAAACATCAGTTGCTTTCTTGGTTTGCAACAAAATATATATGCCGGTCGAATGCAGTAAAGCATCAATATGAACAACTTGGACTGAATTCCAATAAACTCAGAGTAGCTGATGGAGGAACGGATACAGAACGCTATAAAAGAAAAGAAATTAACAGAAAGGATTTCTTGCCGGATATGTATGATAATTATCTAATAGGTACAGCTTCTCGTTTGGTAAAGGGGAAAGGTATTGATATATTAATTGATGCGGTAGAATTGCTAATACTAAAAGGCTCTAAAATTGTTTGTCTTATTCTGGGCGATGGACCAGAAAGGGGGAACCTTGAAAAAACCGTTAACGAAAAACAACTTAATAAATATGTATTGTTTTTAGGTCACAAGTCCAATTTAGAAGACTATTATAATTTACTTGATATCTTTATCTCAGCTTCTTTTTCTGAAGGGATGAGTAATTCAATTCTTGAAGCTTTGGCATGTGAAAGACCGGTAATTGTATCTGATATTGAACCAAACAAGGAAATTATTAATGTTGCTGCTAAAAGCAATTTATATATTGGTGAAGTTTTTAGGACCGGGAACAAATATGATCTGGCTGAAAAAATTGAACTATTACTCAGTGATAAGAATAGGGGTTCAATAGGAGAAAAAGCGAGAACTGTAATTCTTAATAATTATAGTGTCGATGAACGGATTATTAAAGAGATAGAGATTTATCAACAATAAAATGCCATGAAATTGTAAAGCTCATTTTTTCAAGTAAGTAAAAAATATAACTCAAATAAATTATATGTTTAGAAAACTTGCAAATTTCGTTCGCTATATAAAACTAAACAAAATGCCACCAAAACAAGGATTAGTTTTGGATATTGGATCTGGTAATAATCCATTTCCCAGGGCTGACATTTTAATGGACTTATCAATAGTTGATGATACTGAAAGGGATTCAGAAATTATTATCGACAGACCTTTTGTTGTTGCAGATATAAATCATATCCCGTTTTATGACAAAACATTTGATTATGTCTATTGTAGTCATCTTATAGAACATCTTGATAATCCTGAAAATGGAATAAGAGAGCTAACTAGGGTTGCAAAAGCTGGCTATATAGAAACGCCATCCATTTTGCGAGAAACGTTATATAAATATGATTTCCACAAATGGAAAGTGTATAATTACAATAACAGATTAATATTTGTTGAGAAGTTACATGATATCGGCTTAAAGCATCTGCGTCAATATATCAGTATTTTGAACCCGAAAGCAAAAAATAGCATAACAAAATTATTATCCGTATATGGTATAGTTGCATATTTCTGGAATAATACGATTGAGTACGACATATTCAGGCAAACCAATGAATTTGATAGAACAAAACTTGTGACTGATTACAATATAAAAGATCTTTCCAGTAATATTTCCAAACTTATAAATAAAAAACAATCGTATTCAGGCCTCAAGATATCAGTTAAGTCACTTTTAATCAGGGTGTTGGTAAGAAATATAAACAAAATTAGCCAAAAAGATATAATTAATTTATTGGTTTGCCCATATGATAAATCCAAGCTTATTAAAAATGATGGATATTTAGTTTGTGAGCATTGTAATAAAGCATACCCTCTCATTAATAAGATTCCAATAATGATTTAATATTTATGTGCGGCATTTGCGGAGTTATCGCTAAGACCAAAATAGACAGGGATGATATTCTGAACATGACAAGGACCTTAAAGCATCGTGGTCCTGACAATATCAATATTGAAGTATTTGACAATTTAGGCCTGGGTCATGCCCGACTGAGCGTTATAGACTTATCATCTTCAGCCAGTCAACCCATGTCTAATGAAGATGACTCAATATGGCTTGTTTATAACGGGGAAAACTATACGTTCCGGGAATATCGTAAAGTACTTTTAAATAAAGGGCATAAGTTCAAATCTAATACTGATAGCGAAGTAATCCTTCATTTATATGAGGAATACGGGATGGACTTTGTTTCCTGCTTAAGAGGGATGTTTGCAATTGCAATCTTGGATCTGAGAAAAGATAAACTGATATTGTTAAGAGACAGGGTTGGTATAAAACCCTTGTTTTATTATCATGATGGCAGTAAATTCTTGTTCGCTTCCGAAATCAAGGCGATAATGCAATATCCCGGAATTATAAAGAATATGGATTTGGAGTCTTTACAAACCTATTTCAGTTTGGGTTACATCCCCGGAAAAAATTCGATTTATGATAAAATAAAGAAATTACCGCCGGCCCATGTCTTAACTTTTCATGAGCACAATGTGGAAATCAAACGGTATTGGTCACTACCCGAAATCATAATATTTAAAGATGAAAATTCAGCCAGAGAAGAATTGGAATCATTGCTTTTGGAATCTGTTAAAATGCAGATGATAAGCGATGTGCCCCTTGGAGTTCTTTTATCCGGGGGGCTTGACTCAAGTCTGGTGGCAAGTATTATGGCATCTAAATCTGACAGGCCGATAAAGACATTTTCAATTAGTTTTAACGAAGAAGAATACAATGAAATTGAACATGCAAGAAATGTTGCCAGGCATATCCAGTCAGAACATTTTGAATATAAAGTGGAACTGGAGAAAAGTGAAATAATTGAAGATCTTCTTTATTATTATGATGAGCCATTTGCTGATTCATCTGCTATTCCCACTTATTATGTTTCGAAAATGGCAAAAGAAGAAGTTAGTGTTGTTTTGTCGGGTGATGGAGGAGATGAATTATTTGCAGGATACAATTGGTATGACTGGATGCTCAAATACGCAGTATTGGGCCGAATTCCCCAAAATGCAAGAAAATTATTATCGGATATTTCCAATTCCATCCCCCTGCAATTTAAGGGAAAGCATTTTATGGGTGTGCTTAAGCTGGATGAATTTGACACGTTTTTTGAACGGACTTCATTATTCTCTATTAGTGAATTAAAACTTCTCTTAAGAAATGAGTGTTCCGGTGATTTTTATCAGCAATATAAATCGTATTATTACAATTCAGGCGATTCTTTACTAAAACGCCTGACAAGAACCGACTTTAATTATTATTTGCCTGATGATGTTCTGACCAAAGTTGACCGGGCAAGCATGGCAAACAGCCTGGAAATAAGAGTTCCTTTGCTTGATCACAAAATATGTGAGTTTGCATTTAGCTTATGCGATAGTTTAAAGATAAAAAACAATCAACGAAAATATCTGTTAAAGCAGGTTTCCCGAAAATGGTTACCGCCTGATTTTAATTTTACAAGGAAACAAGGTTTTTCCATTCCCCAGTCCGAATGGCTTAAAAGTCGTTATCATGATAGAATTCTTGATTTGCTTTCAAACGACAATTTTTTAAACAAGTCATACGTCGGTAAATTGCTCAAAGACCATTGTGAAGGCAGAAGAAATAATTCCAAAAAATTATGGCCGATTCTTATTTTCTTAATATGGCAAAAGAATGCTGGAAGCAGTATATTATAGTATAGTAATTCTTACTTCGGTTTTCTTTTTTGGTCGTTTTGGTTTCAATAAGCTAAGTCTGCTTATTTTCATTATCTTTTGGGAAGGGTTGTTTAATTATTTGGGTAATCTTATTCCCGGCCTCTGGGAATTCTTTAAGATTTTCTTTTTTCTGTATGTATTGTTCTACATGTTGAATCATCTGAAAAGCGAACACTTAATTGGCGAAAGACGTTTTAATTTATTGTATTTATTATTTGGTCTTTCGTTTTTAATTACTCATTTATTTAACCCAGGCAGTGTATTGACCATTTTAAGTCAATTTCTTTTTAAGTACTCTGTTTTTTTCTTTTTTTTATATATCATTAAGGGGCTGTTTCAATCTGAGCAAAAAATCTCTTACGTGTTAAGTCTTTTAATTTCAGCAATCTTTATCCAGATATTCCTGAGCTTCGTTAAAGTTATAATTTATGGCCTTAAATCAGAATCTATTGTTGGTTCTGTTCAATATATCGGAGGTGGAACAGCTGTGGTTTTAACTTTTGTTTTCCTTATATTTTTCTCAATAATTCAGATTGAAAAGAGATTCAGGTTAAAAAAATATATTTACCTTTTACCAATAATTGTTTTTATTGCAAGTTTAAAACGGGCCCCGGTTTTTCTTTACCCGGTTTTTTTCTTTTTTCTGGTCATATTCCCTTATAAGAAACTCAGTTTGAATAATATTGTTAAGTATGTGCCGGTAGTATTACTGCTTTTTTATTTAGGGGTCAGAACCAATGTAACTTTGAACCCTGAAAATTCAAATTGGGGCTCATTCAATTTGGAGTATGTGACCGACTACATGTTTGAATATAATTTTGGGACATCAAAAGTCTATGAAATAAACGAAACAGATATTACATCAGGAAGAGGGGGAAGTTTATTTTTATTGTTTCAGCCAGGTAAAATAGGACTTCGAAATGCAAAGGAAATTCTGTTCGGTCGTGGTATTGTCGACTATGCCTTGTCACCGGAAGGCAGATTTGTTGGGGGAAAGGCATACGGTATTGAACATTATGGATTGTTAAGTTCAGCTGTTATAGTCATTTATTCCCTAGGCCTTTCAGGATTCATTATTATGGTTTTGATGTCTCTTTATATTATCTTTCTGATAAGAACAAAACGCTTACTGTGGATAATCCTGATCTTGTATATGTTTGAGTTGTTTTTTTATGGAAATCAGTTATTTATAAATCATGCGTCAGCGTTCATAATTATTTTCTGTATTTATTATTCAAATTATTTCAAGCTTAGGGATCCGATTCTGTCTCTCAAAAAGTATTCTACATATGAATGATAAGGAAAAATTGTTATTCATTAATCCTCATCAGTTTGGTCATACTGCGGGCTATTACTACTACTGCAAATATTTAAGAACAGAATATGATATTAATTATTTGGGTTTTGATGAAGGACTGAAGAAGCTGGTTATGGCTGGAACCAATGTGATTTATGTTCAGCAAAAGAAAAACAAGATACTGCGGATTTTGACTTTTTTATACAAATCAATAAGGGAAAGCTATAGCTGTAAATATGACATATTATATGTTTATTCCTTTTATTTATCTTTTATCATCGGGTTGTTTGCCAGAAATTCACGAAAATTATTGGATATTCGAACATGTTCAGTCTCAGCAAATCCTTTTAAAAGAAAACTGATAAACAAATTATTAAGCTTTAATACAATTTTCTTTAATAAAGTAATAGTCTTGTCACCGGAATTGATGAAAGGACTAAGAATAAATCCGGTGAAATATCATTATCTTCCTTTAGGTTCAGAGAAATATTTTAGTGAAAACCACACATTCGACGATATGAGATTGTTATATGTCGGCGCTCTTAATACAAGAAATATATCTCAGTCAATTAAAGGATTGTATTTTTTCCTGAAACGAAACAATTTCAACCCCAATATTACCTATACAATTGTAGGTTTTGGAAAAATTCATGAAGAAGATACCATAAGAGAATCAATTGATAAATACGGATTAAAGGAATATGTTGTCTTTGATGGCAGAAGAAATTATGATGAGTTGCCGGAGTATTTTCAAAAATGCAATATTGGAGTATCGTGGATTCCAAAAACTTCGATTTTTGATCATCAGCCGGCAACCAAAACTTTTGAATATCTTATGTCCGGTCTATTTTGTATGGCGACATCGACCAAAGCCAATAAAGATATGATCAACACTAATAATGGTATCCTTTTCAATGATAATGCACATGATTTTGCTGATGCTTTGGAACAGGTATACAAAAATAAAAACAAATATGATTCAGCCAGGATCCGTGAAACTGTTAAAGAGTATTCATGGCAGAATCTGGTTGAAAATAATCTTCTGCCCTTCTTAAGGGGTTTGTAATAGAGCAAGTTAATAAAAATGAGAATTATACTATCCAGCCCGTATGCAAAGTTTGCAGCTTTGATCAGATTTTTCTTTCTGAAGACTTTCTTGATTAAAAAACTGGAGATAAAAAGAATTTCATATATTGGAACAAACCTGAAAGTTTATATTAAGAGAAATTGCAAAATAACTGTAAATGGGAAAATTTACATTGCTGACAATGTTGAATTACAATCACGAGGAAAACTATCATTTGGGAATGCCTGTGCAATCAATTCCTTCAGCCGGATAATTGCATTTGGAGAAATCAAGATAGGGGACAGAGTCAGAATAGCACAGCATGTTTCTATTCTGGATCATGATCACAAATATGATTTTCAGGATGGTATACTTAATACTATAAGGTTTACAATCAAACCAATAACAATAGGGAATAATGTCTGGATAGCTGATAAGGTAACAATAACCAAGGGTGTCACAATTGGTGATAATGTGATAATTGCAGCCAACTCTGTTGTTACAAAAGATATTGAATCAAATGTAATGGCCGGGGGTGTACCGGCCAAAACAATAAAGAAACTGATCTAACTTCCAGAGGAATGGATTTTATGAAAAGTGCCGGAATTGATGGAATAAAACAACCTGTTCAGGGTATGTGGCTTGCACGACACAGGGATGCAAATGCATGGTATCATATATATCCGATAGCTCAATCTGAATATGTTTCCCTTCTGCACGTAGTAAGGCATAAAAAGGCAAGCCAGGAAATGCCAAAGATTAGATACCATTTATATAAATCCACATGTCTGGTTTTGGATTTATTAAAAATATTCATTGCAGGATTCAAGGTATTATTAAAGCATGAAATCCGGTTCATTGTAACATTTAACCCGGTGCCCTGGGGTTCTGTAGCGTGGATCCTAGCCAGACTTTTTAGAAAACCCATAATACTAGGATTTATCGGAGCTGACTTCAACCATTATCTGAAAAATACAAAATGGAAGTATTTCCTTGTTTATGCCTCAAGGCATTCCAGTATTATAACTGTTACAGGTTACAATATGAAGGAATATTTTTTAAAGTTGGGAATTAATGCTGAAAGGATTTTCATCTATCCGCATTGTGTTAAGGATGAATTTTTTGTGGATCCTCCAAATGAGAAAAGAAGATATGATGTAATAACTGTTTGTAATTTAATCCCCCGAAAAAGGGTACAGGATATTATTTTGGCAATATATCTTTTAAAGCAAGAAGGAAAGTTAGTGAACCTGTGCATTGTTGGTGATGGGCAGGATAGACTAATGCTTGAAAATCTGGCCAGAGAGAAAGAGGTATTGGGTTTAGTGCATTTTATGGGCTGGCAATGTGATGTCTTGCCATTTTTGAAACAATCGAAAATTTATGTTCAGGCTTCATCGGCAGAAGGTTTCTCAATAAGTCTTATTGAAGGACTTGCGGCAGGTCTGATCCCAATTACTACTGAAGTCGGATCGGAAGGGGATCATATTAAGGATGGATATAACGGTTTTATTTTCGAAGTCGGTGACTATGCAGGATTGGCAAAACTGATAGAATTCTCATTACTTGAAGAAAATTACTCCAGAATACAACAAAATGTTCTTAAAGAGAGAGAGTATTTCAGAACCAAGAATGCAATACAAATTTGTAATCAGATTATTGAAAGGATTATTCAAGTAAAATGAAAGAAAAGCTTAAAAATTCTATAGTTTCATTTATTTCATGGCTCGAAAAAAATACTTATGAGTCATATGATGTTTATGATTTCTGGTCCAGTTCCTTAGGAATAAAAGCTAAAAGATATTTTAATGAAAATAAACTGCTGGCATCACCTCTTGTTGGTGTTATTCAGGTTTTAGACAGCTTTTTTCCTCGTTTAAGATTTCTATTTGCGAAAAAGAAAAGATTTCCAATTGCTGACAGTCAGTTTGCATCAGCATATTTAAATTATTATCTACTGACAAAAGACGAAGTTTATTTGTCCAGAGCAATCGGCCTGCTAAAGCACCTGGAGTCGGTTTCATCAATGACTAAACATGGCATTGGTTGGGGTAATCCATATGACTGGGTTACACTTTTCTTTGAATATCCATCAAACTCACCTTTAATAACTGTTACTCCATATTGTTTTGATGCATTCCTGGCAGCCTATGAAATCACATCAAATGAAAGTTTTTTAAGAATACTGGAGAAAATATCAATGTTTGTTGCATTTGATATGAAGGAAACGGAATTTCAGGATAATACAACTGGCTGCAGCTATGGTATCAATGATAACAGTCTTGTTTACAATGCTATTGCTT